>SESG01015687.1_pt1 | contig 20968 bp, 18 predicted proteins | sample 3171421 | NCBI WGS metagenome assembly SESG01 (sample SAMN10866946, study PRJNA518727) | freshwater metagenome | biome: subpolar coniferous forest; feature: holomictic lake; material: water; isolation source: holomictic Lake 227, 6 m and 8 m depth | place: Canada: near Kenora, Ontario | collected... | reverse complement strand
AGACGCTTCCTAGAGTTCAGCGACCTTCACCCAACGTTGTTGGTTCACCGACGCATAGGCCGCGTCCATGACCAGGTTGTTGAGAACCCCGTCGCGCAGCCCTGGGCTCGGTTCCCGCTTGTCGAGCACAGCCTTGAGGAACTGGTACTGGTTTTCGGCGTGGGTACGCTCCCAGCCGATGATGGCGCGGGCCGGCGGCACCAACGCCCCTTCGTAGGTCTGAATCGTCTCCAAACGCGTCCAGCCCGACTCGCCCGACTTGCGGGTGGCGTCGAAATAGTACAGCCAGTTGGCGTCCATCAGATCGAAGCGAAGCGCGCCCTTGGACCCTTCAATAGTCAGACGCAGGTCGTCGGCCGAACCGGTGGCAAACCGCGAAACGGTCAGCGTGCCGGTGGCGCCGTTCTTCATCGTCGCCTGAAGCCAGGCCGCGTCGTCCACATCGACCGGGCCCATTTCGGACGAACCCTTGGCCACCGGACGTTCCTTGATGTAGGTCCTGGTCGTCGCCGAAATTTGGTCAAACTCACCCACCAAGAAGCGCACCAGGTCGATGATGTGCGACCCGAGGTCCATGATGGCGCCGCCCCCTGAGTCCTTCATGCGCATGCGCCAACTCAGCGGACGCGAAGCATCCTGATACCCGGTATGGAGATACTCAGCATGATAGCGGTACACGTCGCCGATGGCGCCGGCTTCGACGAGCTTGCGCGCCTTTTGGATGGCGGGAACAAACCGGTAGTTGAAGGTCATCCCCAGGGTACCCTTCGACGCCGCAGCAACCGCCAGAAGTTCCTTGGCCTGCGATCCCGAAAGCGCCAGCGGCTTTTCGCAATAGATGCTCTTGCCGGCCTTGAGGACGAGAAGAGCGGCTTCGGCGTGCGCGTCGTTGGGGAGCACGCAATCGATGACATCGACCGCAGGATCGTTCACCAGGTCGGTGAGGTTGGTGTAGGCCTTTGCAAAGCCACCGTCGGTTTGCGCCTCATGTGCGCTCTTTTCGGACCGGGTACACACCGCCTCGAGCCGGTAGCGGGGAAAGCTGGGGTAGTAACTGGGAATGCTGCGGTAGGCCAGGGTATGGAGTTTGCCTATTCCCCCATAGCCCAACATTCCGATGCCGAGAATTGCCATGGCTGCCCCTTAGCCCTTGAGGCCCTGGGCCGTCCGGTACTTGGCCGAGGCTTCGTCCATGGTGGCCTTGAGGTCGCGAACGGCCTGGGTGATGCCGCCCGCGCCGGGTTCAAACCGACCCTGGGGGCCCTTCATCAGCGGCGAAGAGAACTCGCCGACCGTCATGCCCCGGGCGATGAAGTCACCGACGTTCTTGCGGTTGAGGCCGCCGTCTTCCATCAGGTCGAGGTCGTGCTCGCGGCCGGCTTTGACGATCATTTCGTGCATGCGCGCGATGTTGTCGAGCATGATGGGGTCCATGGTGTGCGGGCTGGCAGCGCCGGTGGTGGGCTTCCAGAACGGTGCCTTGCTTTCGTATTCGATGATGTCGACAAACGGAATGTACTGTTCGAACGACACGATGGGAGTGCCCTGCCAGGCCCAAACGCCAACCTTGAGCTCGAGCGTTTCCTTGACGAACAGCACCTGCTGCATCAGCATTTCGCCGGTCGTCTCGATGGGAAGGCTGATCAGGTTGGCGCCCTGCTCCTTGAGCTGGCGCAGCAGGTCAAAGTTGGGACGCATCATCTGCAGCTGAACTTCGATTTCGAGGTTGGTGTGCCGGCGAATCCCCTCGAGGATGTCGATGCCACCACGGGGGGCCGAAAAGTCCATGTACTTGCCGTCGCGCATTTCGATGTGGATCCAGTCGGCGCCACCGGCCTCCAGTTCTTTCACGGTTGCGGCCAGGTTTCCATAGTCGGCCCAGAACAGGCCCGCTGCGATCTTCGTTTCTTTTCCAACAATACCGATTTTGGGAGTACTCATGTGTCTCACCTCCAGATGCGAAAAGAGTACCCTGAGTCCTTTCATATGTCAAGAAAAGGTCATCATATGAACGGCAATACGAAAACTATTTGCTTTCACCTGAAGTCATGATATTCTTCATATGGAGTTCCAGGGAGGTTGTTTGATGGAGTCATTTCTTTGCGGGGTGGATATTGGCGGGACAAAGCTCAGCGTGGGGCTGGTCACCGAGGCCGGCGACTTGGTGGATCAGCTGACCGTCCACGATCACGTCACGAAGACGCCGGACCTCATCATGCAGCAGATCGCCGGCCTCGTGGGGCAGCTTTTGGAACAAAACTCGCTGAAGCAAGACCGGCTTCGCGGCGTCGGCGTCGCAACGGCCGGGCACCTGCGCTTCCGCGACGGCACGCTGATCACGATGAGCAACCTCGAGGGGTTCCGCGGCTATCCTATCCGTGACAAATTGCAGGCGCACTTCTCGGTGCCCGTGGTCGTCGACAACGACGCCAACGCGCAAGCGTTTGCCGAGTACAAGTTCGGGGCTGGGCGAGGGTACCCCGACCTGGTTTTTTTGACCATCAGCACGCAAATCGGAGCGGGCCTCATCCTCGGCGGCCAGATGTTCCGCGGCATGACGGGAACAGCGGGCGAGATCGGCCATACCATTGTCGACCCGAACAGCGACCTGGTGTGCCCCTGCGGCAACAAAGGTTGCTTGATCGCGGTGGCGTCGAGCGTGAACCTCGACAAAGTGTATCGGCGCAAGGTCGCGGGCTTGGGAGTTCAGCCCACCCTGGGCCCGGGCCTCATCGACGGGCCCTTCATCAAGAGGGGCCTCGACCAGGGCGACCCTGCCTCGCAGCAACTGGTGGCCGAGTACGCCGATTACATTGGCATCGCCCTGTACAACCTGTTTCAGATCTTCAATCCCAACGCCATCGTGCTCGGCGGCGGCCTGACCGCGTGGGGAGCCCCGTTCTTCGAGGGCATCGAACGCAAGTTCAAGGCTTTGGCCCGCGACATGCTTTTCGACCCCATGCCTATTTTGAAGGGAACCGTGGCGCACTCCGGTTTGGTGGGGGCCGCCTCGCTGGTGAGCGCCACGTGAGCACGAAGTTCGACCTTGTAATCATCGGCTCCGGCTTGGGCGGCTCGGCTGCGGCCAAGGTGCTGCAAGCGACGGGCAAGTCGATTCTCATCGTGGAGCGCGGCGACTACGTGAAGCAAGAGAAAGAAAACTGGGACGTCAACGAGGTGTCGGTAAAGCGGCGCTACGATTCGCCCGAAAAGTGGCTCGACGGCAAGGGCAAGGAGTTCAGCCCGCGCACCTATTACAACGTGGGTGGCAGCACCAAGTTCTATGGGGGTACCGCGCTCCGGTTCCGCGAGACCGACTTTCAGGAAAGAGCGGTGGGCGAAGGCCGCACGGTAGCCTGGCCGTTCGCCTATGCCGAGCTGGCCCCGTGGTACGAAAAGGCCGAGGAACTGCTCGAGGTGCACGGGCAGACCGGCGAAGACCCTACCGAGCCCCCGAGGGGCGAGTTCCCCTACCCGGCGCTGGTACATGAGCCGACACTGGCGACGCTGGCCGAAAAGCTGAGCCAGCAGGGGCTGCACCCCATCCATTTGCCCATCGCCATCGATCAAGGAGTCAAGGGCAAATGCATCAAAGGGAGTCCCTGCGACGGGTTCCCCTGTATGTACCGGGCCAAGGGAGACGCCGAGAACCGAATTTTGCGGCCCTTGCTCCTCAAAAAGCACCCCAACGTCACCCTGTGGACGAACGCCTTGGTCGACCGCCTCGAAACCTCGCCCGATGGCAAACGGGTGGTCGCCGCGCACGTCGTGAAAAACGGCGAGGTGGTGGTGGTCGAAGGCGAGCATTTTATCGTGGCGGCGGGCGCGGTCAACTCGGCGGCGCTGCTGCTGAAGTCCAAAAGCCCCGCGCACCCCAAAGGGTTGGCGAACTCTTCCGACCAGGTGGGGCGCAACTTCATGTCGCACAACAACACGGTGCTTTTGGCCCTGCATCCGTTCCGCAAGAACCCGACCAAGTTCCAAAAGACCCTGACCATCCACGATTTTTACCAGCAAGGCACTTTTCAAGGGCGCGGCAAAGTTCAGCCCGAAATGCTGCAAGGCAAAAAAGACTGGGCGATGCGGACGTTCCGCAAGTTCATCGCGGCCCGAAGCGTCGACTTCTGGGTGATGTCAGAAGACCTTCCCACCCCCGACAACCGGGTCACGGTTGATGAAGCGGGGCGCATCCATCTGGCTCGCCGCGCCACCAATACCCTGGCGCACCAAGTGCTGATCTGGAAGGCGATGAACGCCTTGAGCAAAGCCGGCCTGCCGGTCTGTTTTGTCGACGAGCGTGGCACCTCCGCCATTCAGCACCAGTGCGGCACCGTTCGTTTTGGCAACGATCCGAAAACTTCGGTGCTGGACCAGTGGTGCCGCACCCACGAGGTCGCCAACCTGTACGTGATGGATGCCAGCTTCTTCCCGTCGTCGGCAGCCGTGAATCCCGCGCTGACCGTGCTCGCTCAGACCTTGCGGGCCGCCGAGCACCTCAAAGCCTCGTTGCTATAGGGTGTGTTCCGTCCGGGCAATGATATCGTCTTGGGTATCGGGCGCCAGGTCGCGGAAGAACGCCGAATAGCCAGCCACCCGGACGACGAGATCGCGGTACTTCTCGGGGTCTTTTTTGGCGGCCAGCAGAGTCTCGCGCGACACAATGTTGTACTGCACGTGCCAACCCTTCAGGTCGTCAAAGAACGTGCGGATCATCGCCGCGAGCTTGGCCTTGTCGGCCGGGGTTTCGAGGGTCTTGGGCGAGAGTTTCTGGTTGAGCAGGATTCCACCGAAAATGCGCTCGGCCGGCAGTTTGCCGATTGACTGGAACACCGCCGTCGGACCGAGCAGGTCTGTCCCCGAAGAGGGAGAGCAGCCTTCGGCTAGCGGCGTGCCGGCGTGGCGACCATCGGGCGTGGCGCCCACTTCCGACCCCGAAGGCACGTTGGACGAAATGCTCGACGTACCCGGATAGTAGCCGCCGCCGCTGGGCCCACGTCCGTAGCGCGTGTTGTGCAGCTTTTCGATTTCGTCGGTGAAGGCAGCGTAGGCCTCGACCACCAACTGGTCCACTTCGTCGTCGTCGTTGCCGAACTTCGGCGCGTTGTTGAGCAGGCGCAGGCGCAGGATTTCGCCTTGCGGCCCGGCAAAGTCATTCGCCAGCGCGTCGAGCAGCTCCTGCCGACCGATCACGCCGTCTTCGAACACCAGCTTTTTGAGCGCAACCAGCGAATTGCCCAGGTTGGCAATGCCCACCTGCAGGCCCGAGACCCAGTCGTACACCGCGCCGCCTTCCTTGAGGTGCTTGCCGCGGCCAATGCAGTCGTCGGTAAAGGTGGAGCACAACACGTCGGGAACCAGGTCTTCGAGGGCGGTGTCGACCGCGACGTCGATGGCGACACTGGCACGGGCATAAAACTGAACTTGCTTGGTCCACGCCGCCATGAGCGCGCGGAAGTCCTGGAAGGTCGTGAGCGAGCCCGTGCCGGGCAAAAAGGCCTTGCCCGACGCGGGGTCCTGACCGTCTCTCAGGGTTAAAATCAGCACGCGCATAAAATTAAGGAAGCTCATACCGGTGGTGCGGTAGCCCCATTTGCCCGGAACCGCGACCTCGATGCAACCGATGGCCGAATAGTCGCGCGCGTCTTCCAGGCTGACGCCCAAGCGGAGCATGCCGGGAATCACCACTTCGTCGTTGTTGAACGCCGGCATGCCAAAACCCTTTTCGATCACGCTGACGGCGCGGGCCAGGAACTCGGGGCTCATGCCCGAATGGTAGCGCACCGAAAGGTTGGGCTGGGTGAGTTTCATTTCGCCGACCGACTCGAGGATGAGCGAACTGAGGGCGTTGGTGGCATCGTGGCCCTCGCGGTTGACGCCGCCGATGGTGACGTTCTGGTACAGTGGCCCACCACCCGAGGTGCGGGTGTGACTCGACGAGCGAACTTTCTTGACGCAGGTGAGCTTGATCCACGTGCTGCACAGCAGCTCCTTCGCGGTTTCGGTGTCGATGGCACCGGTCCGCAGATCGTCGTCGTAGTAACGGCCTAGGTACTGGTCGAGGCGGCCAAACGACAGTGAGTGACCGTTCGATTCAACTTGCAGCACCAACTGAAGGAACACGCTGAACTGCAACGCTTCGCGGAAGCTTTGGGGGCGCTTGGTCGCGATCGCCGCGCAGACTTGGGCCATCAGGGCGAGTTCAGCAGCGCGTTTCGGGTCCATTTCGGCTTTGGCTTGCGCGTCTGCCAAGTCGGCGTAGCGCTGAATGTAGAGGGTCAAGCCTTCCAGAACGTCGAGCATCGCGAGGTACAACTGGCGTTTCTTGAGGTCAAAGAACGAAGTGGGGTCGAGCGACGCCAGCGCGGCTTTCACCAAGGAGGTGTAGCCCGCAACGCCCAGGTCGAGCGCCTTGGTCAGGTTGATCGCCACGTGGCCGTCACCCGAGGTCATGTTCCCCTCGGCCTTGATGATCTTGGTGGCGTGCAGTTCTTCCAGTTCGGGCGAGAGCAGGGCGTGGGCGTGCTCCTGAAGAGTCTTGCCTCGCCAGTAGTGGCAGATGGCCTTCAGCTCGGCCTTGACCTCGGGGGTGGCAAAGTAGGCTTCGGCGGTGCGCTGATCGATCTCATCGATTTCTTTTTCGATCCAACCGATGGCGTATTCCGGGAAGATGGCGGCGGCTTTGGGCCGGGAGGCCGTGTTGCCGAGCACCAGATCCTCGGGTTCGATGTAGAGGGTCATCTCGGCCAGGGTTTGCTTGAGGGCCAAACCGCGACGGCGGACAACGGGCAAAGGTTCGTTTTCGCGGTACACCCGCGTATAGATGCGGGCGCGTTCGGGGCAGATCGTCGCTTTGGTCGACAGCATCTTGTCTTTGGCACGTTGCATTCGCTCGGTCATGGGGTCATCCTCCAACGGTCAGGGTCATTGCCAGGCTGCCCGCCGCCTTCTTCCAGCCTTCCAAAGTTTCTTGTCCGATCCGGTCACGGGTGTAGGGGTTGGGTCGGCCCAACTGGTGGTATTTTCCGGCCGCGAGGTCGTGGTAGGGCAACACATCGACGCACACCGGGCCCAACGAGCGCCGCTCCAACGAGGCGATGAAGCCCAGGATCCAGTCCCGGTCGGAATCCGAATCGTTGAACCCCGGAATGAGGGGAACCCGGTACGCGACGTGGTCCGCCTTGTCCGAAACCAGTCGAACGTTGGAAACCACCGAGGCGACGTCGCCGGCTGTCCGCGTTAAAAAACGCTGGGGATCGAGGTGTTTCACATCGACCAGCCATTGAATGTTGTGCTCCAGAAACGGGAGCAAGACCGCTGACTCGACCGCGAGGCAAGTCTCAATCGCCACGGGCACCCCCAGAGCCTCCAGCTTTTCGATGCACTGCAGCAGGAACTCCGGCTGGTCGAGCGGCTCGCCACCCGAAAAAGTCACCCCGCCGCCGCTCTTGGCAAAGAAGGCTTGATCTTTGACCACCTCGCGGACGAGCGCATCGACCTCGACCTCGCGCCCCGCCACCCGAAGCGCCAACGAGGGGCAAACGGCCGCCAGCGCGCGGGGCACGGTCTTGGTCCGGTCGGGCTGAATCTTGCCTTCCACCTCGTGCATCGCTCCGCCAAATTGCGGGTGAAGGCAGGCGCGGCAGCCCACACATCGGGTAGAATCGAAAAGGATCTCGAGTTCCACTTTTTGGCTTTCGGGATTCGAGCACCAGTCGCAACGAAGCGGACAGCCCTTGAAAAAAACTACCGTCCGGATGCCGGGACCGTCGTGGGTGGAGTAGCGTTGTACGTCGAAGACCAGCGGTTTCCTCACACCCCCAGAATAGTCATTAACTTTCATATTGTCAATAAAAGACTTTCATGTGAAAATGATACGAAGGATATTTGAAAAAAGGAGTCGAAAATGGAAAAGAAGGTTGGTACGTACCGCCATGTGGTCCTGTTTGGATTCAAGGACGGAACGCCACAGTCAACGCTCAGGTCGGTCGAAAAGGCCTTTGAGGAGTTTTGCAAAGAACTGCCGTTTGTGAAAGGTTTCGAGGGTGGCACCAATTCGAGCCCCGAGAAGCTCGACCAAGGGTTCACCCACTGCTTCTTGGTCACCTTTGAAGACGCCGCCGCCCGCGACCTGTACCTGCCGCATCCGGCCCACCAGCGCTTCATCGCCCAGTGGATCGAGCCCTACCTGGCCAAGGTTTGCGTGCTCGACTACGAACCGGGGAAGTTTGAGTAACCGCCCGTGGCTGTCAAAACCAGCGCAAAGTAGTACGCTTCTGGCAACGACCCAAGGAGAAGATCTATGCCCTACGTCGTCGATTTTGTGACCGTTTCGACGGTCGGCCTGGAAACGTCGCCCGTTGCCGCCGCTCTGGCGGGCTTGCGGGCCAACGAGGCGCGCTACTACCAGAACAAGTACAAGCATGTGTTCACCACCGTACCCGCTGCTGAGAGTCAGGAGACTCTCGACTACGTGCATAAAATCCTCAAGGACGAACGCAAAATCGAATTGGGCGCCAAGCCGCTTGAGACCTCGCGCTTCCAAGTGGAAAACCTGGCCATGGCGTACGTGTTCTACGAAAGTGGACTGGCGGTCAACGTGATGTACACCATCGACGAGGCCAAAAAGCGGGCGGTGGGCTTCAAGCTTTCCGAAGGAATGGAGGTTCCTGCCGAGCTGGAACCGAAGTTCAAGTTCGCGCGCCAAAAGTCAAAGTTGGCCGGAACGATCCGTGGTTCGTTTTTCGTCATTAAGGGGCAGTACTAGCCGACTAGAAGTTCACTGGCTGCGAAAAGAACTCATTGATCACCAGACATGCGCCACCGACCATGCCGCGATTCTCGTCCATGGTCGAGGCCTCGATGCGGACCCGCTTTTCTACCGCAGGAAGGCCGATGTGATTCATGCCGTCGCGCAGGAGGGTCAGAAAGTACTCGCCCGCCCGGACGTACTCGCCCTGGATGATAATCAGCTCAGGGTCGTTCACCAGCACCACATTTCCCAGGCCCACGACAAACCAGTGCGCCACATCGCGGATCAGTTCCCGGGAAAGTGGGTCGCCTACCGAGGCTCCGTCGCTGATTTGGGTCAGCGTGAGCGCTTCGCAGGCCTCGGCCGACGTCACGACGGTCGAAGCGATTGTGCCTAACAGCGACCTGGCACGGGCTCGCATCCGCTTGGCCGACACGAGGGCTTCGAAGCACCCACGGTTGCCGCAAATGCACTCGGGCCCGTTGAGCGAATCCAGCGTCAGGTGCCCGACTTCGCCCGAAAGGCTTTGAGCGCCGTGCTTCACCTTGCCCGCGAGCACGATTCCGGCACCGAGCCCCTCTTCGAGCGCGTCGATGATCATGAAGTTCTCGATGCCATTGGCGAGCCCGCGGTCGCGTTCGGCGATGGCCTGGAACCGGTTCGTACAATCGACGTAGATCGGAAGGCCAGCGCTCGTGGGGAGCACGCTGACCAGGCCCTTGCGGAACAGCTCGGCAATCGGCAAGTCGCGGCCCCAGATTGGAAAGTGAGGCGAGAAGATCGAAACCCCCCGTTGGGAATCGACAAGGCCAGGCAGGGCAATCGCGAAGCCGACCAGCCTGCCGCTCGCCTCACCCCGGCGCCCCACGAGCGAAATCACCATTCCCAGTAGCTTCTTGAGAATGAAGTCGAAGTCCCGTTCGGCGCCGGTATGGTATTCCTCGCGGTCCAGAATCACGGCGTCGAGATCCATGGTCGCCACGATAATGGAGTCGGGCGTGATGTGAGCGCTCACCACGTAGCCGTAGGCGGGTCGGAAGCGGTACAGCTCCGGCCGTTTGCCACCCTCGTCGGTGGACTCGCCCTTGCCGACCGAAACCACGAAACCCCGGGCCAGAAGTTGGTCGATGATCTTCTTGGCCGTGGTCTTGCTGAGGCGGATTTCTTCGGAAATCCCGGCCACCGAAACGATCTCGCCGCGCCGGATGATCTCGAGGGCGAGGCGTACGTTGTTATCTTTGAGGCTCTTCGGCTTGGACCCTGTCTTCATGGTAGTTTCCTTGTTGCATAGTATTGGCTGGCGGACGCCTCCATCAGAAGATGAAAAGCCTGCCCCTCGCTCGAGGTTCCGATGGACTGAAAGCTGGGGGCACCACAAACACCTTGGACAAGGCCTTGGGCATCGACCTGGCGGTGACAGACCTCGCGCAGCCGTTCTGCGGTTTGCACAAGCTCCACTGTCGCCGCCCCGAGGTGCGCCAACTGAAAGATCGCTGTCGCCAGCATCTGGGCCAGGTTGGCCTCGACGAAGCTCGTGGGGTCGTCGAGCACATCGTGGAACAAGCCGTCGGCTCGCTGGTAGGCAAGACACCCCGCAATCACCTCGAGGGCCAAAGTCACCAGGCGCTCGCGCTGGGCTGCCGTCCACGTGGTGCCGTTGACGAGGGTCCTCACCAAACCCGTCGCGGCCCACCCGTTGCCACATCCCCAAAAGGCCTCCCGCTCCCAACGCTGCCGATCTTCGTCCCAGATGTGCGAGTACAACCGGGCACCCGGGTTCCACAACCGCCCCTGCAAAAGCTCAACCTGAGCAAAGGCCTCGTCCTCATAACCAGCGGCCGCCAGAAACGGGGGTGCCATGTACAGCGAATCGACCCACACCTGGCGCGGTCCGACCCGATGCAGCAGAACGCCGCCAGCGCCGTGATGTTCAGGCTTCCTGAGCCATTCGAGAAGCTGACCGACGGCGGCGGTGGCAAGGGGCTCGCCAGAACGCCGCGCCAAGACCAGGGCCCCTTCGCCATTGGTGGCTGGGTCGACCACGTAGGCGGCGTCGCCCATCACGCCCAACCGCCCATCGGGCAACCGGCGGACCAAAGCCTCCCGAGCCGCCAGTTCGGCCAAGTCGAGGCGCCCCAAAGCTATCAGGGCGTGCGTCAGCAGACCTTGTTCCCAAGAGTGTCGCTGCATCGTCAGCAGTGCAAACAAGACCTTGTCTGTCGAAGCGTCAAAACCAAGCATTAGGGACACTATGCTCCGCTGCGATAGTCCTGTCAATTTGTTTTCCAAGAGTATTATCTAACCCCGACTTTTCCTAATCTAATTCTGTTATCTAACATTATTGCATAATTGGGAGTTTGACCTTACGATAGAGCTATGGAACACTCGCCTCTTCCCCCGCTGCAACTGTGCGACCAAGACTATTTTGCACTGCCTGGACTCAATGTGCTCCTGGGGCAGGACTACTATCCCGACGGCCACCAGTCGGGTCTGGTGATTCTCCAGCACGGAAAACGAGTCGCCAGCAACGGAGACCTGAGGCTCGAGACAGCCGGCGGGCAATGGCAACCCATTCCACGTCAGGTCACGCGGACCGTCAGCGAGGCCAGCCAGACCATCACCGTCACGATGGCGTACCCGGATGCCTCGCGCAACCGCACGGGCTTCAACCCGATCGAATACCCCGACCTCTCGTTCAGCTATCGCGTGTTGGTCACGGCCGAAGGGCGACGCTTTCGGGTGGGGCTCGAACTGGAAACGCCCCTTCCTTCACCGTGGGACAAGAAGGTGCGTTTCTGCCTCGAGTTGTTTCCCGGTGCCCTCTTCGGCCGCTCGTTTTGCAGCCCCGGGGGAACCGGAAGCTTCCCGCGTCAGCCGAACGGACCTTTCGCGCCCGACAGCCAGGGGGAACGGCACCTCTCGCCCCTCGCAAAGGGCGCGTGGCTGGTAGTGGCTCCCGAGACCCCTTGCCAGCGCCTGCGCATCGAAGCGGTAACGGGAGGGGAACTGACCCTGGTCGATGGCCGCGAACGGCACAACAACGGGTGGTTTGTCGTGCAGGCTGAACTGGCAACGGGGAAGGCCGGTCGCGTCCTGGAGTGGCTGGTTGACGTTTCGGCCGACCCGAGCTTTCGCGCCCCCGCAACCGTTCAGATCAATCAGGTCGGCTACAAACCCCAGGGAGAAAAAAGGGTCGTCGTGGAGCTGGATCCTCTGGACCTTCCCCTGCAGCCCGTGCGCGTCGAAAGGGTGCTGCCCTCGGGCGAGCGGCAGGTCGTAGCTCAAGGCGGGCAAAGTTGGGGAATGTTCCTGCGCAGCCGGTACCTGACCTTCGACTTCAGCGCGGTGAATGAACCCGGAACCTACCTGGCTGCCTACGGAGACACCGAGGCTGGGCCGTTCCAGATCGGTGACGAGGTGTACGCCAGGCACGTCTGGCAGCCGACGCTGGAATACTTCCTTCCGGTGCAGATGTGCCATATGCGGGTAGACGACGGCTATCGCGTTTGGCATGGGGCCTGCCATCGCTCCGATGCCCTGATGGCCCCGCCGGGCCTACAGCACTTCGACGGCTATCGGCAGGGTCCGACCACGCTCTGCGCGGCCAAGGGCGGCGAAAAACTCCGCGGACTGAACGAGGGCGGCTGGCACGATGCGGGAGACTTCGACCTGAGGTTGGAAAGTCAGGCCGAAACGGTCCGTGGCTTGGCGTTGGCCAGGGAACTGTTCGGTGCCGAGCTCGACAGCACGACGGTGGACTGGGCCCACCATGTTGTCACCCTGCGTCGTCCGGATGGGACGCCCGATATCCTGGAGCAGATCGAGCACGGACTGAAGTCCCTGTTGGGGGGCTGGAAGGCGCTGGGACGACCTTATCGCGGCATCATCGAAGCCTCCTTGCAGGACTACGTCCTCTTGGGCGACCCGGTGAATCACGAACAACCTCGCTTGGTCTTTACGGAAGAGCAACCTCACCACGAGGCGCTGATGGGAGCAGCCCTGGCCGCGGCAAGCCGGGTGATGGTTCATCGCCCGGCCTTGGCTCGGGAATGTCTGGACGTCGCCTGGCGTCTGTGGGAGCGCCTGGCCACAGCGGAGGCCCAGGCCAAGCTCGTCCTTGCCGTGGAACTCCTGCAGTGCGAGGGGCCAAGTGCCCGGGGACTTCTGCTCGCGAAGTTCCTTTCCGAGCAGAAGTCCTTGGTCTCGACTTCCTTCGATCAGGTGGGTTGGCTGATGGTCCGTGTTCTGGATCAGGTCGAGCAGGCTGGTTTCGAGTTTCGCCGCTGGGTGACCGAGGCGGCCCGCCTTCATCGCGACACGCTAGCCCGGAGTGCCGACACCACCCCGTATGGCATTCCCTACCGTCCGAATATCTGGGGCGCCGGCTGGCAGATCCAGAACTTCGGCATGCAGCAGGTGTTCCTGCACCTCGCGCTTCCCGAGCTCTTCGATTCCCGAAGTGTGTATCGGGCGCTGGACTTCATCTTGGGTTGCCATCCGGGTGCCAACAACGCCTCTTTTGTTTCGGGAGTCGGCGCGAAGTCGGTCACCACCGCTTACGGCCTCAACCGCGCCGACGCGGGGTGTATTCCCGGTGGTGCGGTGTCGGGCACGGCGCTGATCCGGCCCGACTTCCCCGAACTTTTGGACTGGCCCTACCTGTGGCAGCAGACTGAATACGTGCTCGGAGCCGGCACCACGGACTGGCTGCTGCTGGCGCTGGCGGCCGACAAGCTGGGCCGCTAGACTCGACCTACCGCTAGTCGAGCCCGGCGAGAACAAACACCAAAGGCGTGTTCCAGTAGATGGCGACTTCGTTCGTTGAATAGCTCCCCGCGTCGTCGATCCAACTTCGAGCGGGTGCGGCCCCCGACCGCTGGTCGCGGACCAAGGAATCTTCCAGGTTCCGGTTGGGCCCCCCCGACACCATTCCGGGAACAGGGCGGAAAACGCCCGCCGCAACCGAAGGGCGGTGGTGCGGGTTGAGCACGGGCCAGGCACCAAAGCCGGTCACGAAACTCTGCCCAACCGCGTTCCTCCCAAAAAGGGAATGCAGGTTTTCCAAGGCCGCGTCGAGGGGTTGGCGTGGGTCCAGCCGATGAGCCACGGCGAGGAGCATGGCGTGGTCCATCAACGTCATGTTGCTGCCCCAATGGAAGTAACCGGGGCTCATCGTGGTCAAGTCGGGGGCGGAAAGCGAGCCCTGCTGAAGCTCGGCCAGTCGACCGTCAAACAACTTCTGGGCCCTGGTACGCGTCGCGGCATCCAACTTCGTGTCGGCAAGCAGCACCCCGACAACGCTGAACAGCCCGGTTTGGGCCCAGCCGAACGCATCGGCGCGCAGCGAGCGGGAACTCACGCCCAAGCGGACAGCCGTGGCGAAGGTCGCCTCGCCGGTGGCGCGAAACAGCTCGGTGTTCATCCAAAGTCCTTCGTCGCTGCCGTCGCCGTCGCCGTACTCGCCCGTTTGAATCCCGGGCGGGTTCACAAACCCTTGGAACGCGTGGGCGCGAGTCCAACGTTCGGCGCTCCGCGCGGCCTTCAAGCAGCGCTCAGCAAAGGCCTTGTCAGTCGCTCGGTAGAGCCGCGAGCCGGCTGCCATCACGGCGGCAAAATCGGCCGTGGCTGTCCACGACACGGGCGATACGACTTGGGTCGAGAAGTCGAAGTCAGGAGCCACGTCGAGGCCAGGGAAGTTGCGGCTCGTGAGCTTGTGGTACACCCCGCCGGTGCCGGTGTCTTGCATCTTGAGCAGCCATTCCAGCTCGTAGCGGGCCTCGTCGAGCAAGCCCGGTGCCTTGCCTGGCCAAAGTTCTTCCGCCAGCAGCAGGTGACCCACGGCAACCGCCCCGGGCACCACGTACCGGCCGTAGTCACCGGCGTCGTGCCAGCCGCCCTCGGCCAGCAAGGTGCGGTCGCTGCCCAAGATCTCGGCCGGTCCCAAGTGGCAGGCCGCGTGGGCGAAGTCGCCGGCAAAGGCGGCCTCGAGCTCGGTTCCGCAGCGCTGGTAGTGGAGCATCGCCAAAGCCGCGGCACCCACCTCGCGGTACACGGCAGGGTCGATACGGAAGGGTACCGACCGGTGGCCGCTGTCGGTCACCAGCACGTAGGTGCCCGGCACCTTTAGCGAACTGAAGTCGAGCCGGCGAAGCGAAGTTTGGCTGTTGGGGTCGTAGGAGGCCACTCCCGCAGTACCGGTAATGGCCACCTTTCCAGCGGTATCGAGAAGCTGGAAGCTTGAAACGGTTGTTTCCGCCAGCGCGATCTTCGCGTCGCCCGGACGATAACCAAGCTGATCGACCCAGAGCACGGGGTCGTGTTCGCCCTCCCCGGTCTGCGCCTCACCCCAAGAGCCCGCGAGCAGCAACAAGCCAACCAACCAACACCACTTCTTCATCAAGGGCCTCCCCACAAAAAAAGTCCCGGGGCGTCTGCCCCGGGACCAACTCAACTCAAATCAACTCACGTGAGCTTAGTACTTCACCTTGTTCGCGGCCAGCCAAGCATCGTACTGCTTCTGGGCCTCGGCCAAAACCTTGTCGATACCCGAAGCCTTGAACTTGGTCAGGGCCTTAGGCAGTTCTACGGCCGGATCCACCGAACCGGTTTCCAGGCCAGGCATGAACTCGGCCCACACATTCTTGATGGCCGTGACTTCGTTCTTCACCTTCGAGATGTCGAAGTCGAAACCCAGGCTCTTGAGGGGCAGCGACTTGGCGTTGTAGTCCAAGAACAACTGGGCCTTCTTCGGATTTTCCGAAATGTCCAGGTAGTTGACGAACGTGTTGCCGAACATCCAAGGGGTTCCCACGTTGTACTTTTCTTTGTCGGGACCGGCAGTGATCATCGGCACGCCGGTGGCGTCCTTCTTGTCGGACTTGACGTAGTGCTTGCCCTCAATACCCCAGTTGATCAGGTTGTTGAAGTACGGGTCGGTATTGAACAGCTCCAGAACCTGAAGCGCCATCGCGGGATTCTTCGAGGTACGGCTGATGGCCTGCAACGAGCCAATGGTCTCGCGGTTGGTCATGACGACGGGGGTGATATCAATCTGAGTCCACTGCTGGCCCGTGCTCATGGTCATTTCGGCGTCCTTGCCGGGCTTCAGTGACTTGATCGCGGCGAAAATCTTGCCGGCCTTTTCGTCGGCGTTGAAGTCGGTCACAGCGGCCGAGTCCTTGCGGGTGTACCCTGCCACGTAGAACTTGTGCATGGTGTTGTACAAGGCCTTGGCTTCGGCGGTTGCGGGCAGGAACACAACGGTCTTCGAACTGTTGTCGTTCTTCAACCCGACGCCCAGGTTGTCGTCGGCAAAGTTGTCGAGGTCCAAGCCACGGGCAGGGTTTTCACCCACAATGCCTTCCAGCGGATAAACTTGGGGTTCCTTGTCCTTGATCACCTTGAGCAGGGGTTCGATGTCTTCGAACTTCTTGATCTTGGAAATGTCCAGGTTGTACTTCTTGACCAGGTCGGAGCGGATCAGGAAGCCCCAGTTGTGGGCCTTTTCCTTGTTGGCGGGGATGCCGTACATCTTGCCGTCAATCGCCGAACCGCTGATGAAGGCGTCACCGAGGGCGGCGACCGTCTTGGGGGCGTACTGACGCGACAGTTTGGTGATGTCCAAGAAGGCACCGCGCTGGGCATTGAGCCGGAAGTTGTTCGTCCAGCTTGCCGTGAAGCTAATGTCGAAAGGTTGCTGCGAGGCGATGATCTGCTGCAGCTTTCCGTCGTAGGTTCCCCAGTCAAAGGTGACCAGCTTGAGAGTCGCATCGAGACCTTTCTCGGCGAGGTACTTGTTGGCGGCCTCGGTAACCGCCTGGATGTCGGGCGGGGTCCCGTTGCCGATGACGTACCACGTCACTTCGTAGGGGGCCGCCACTGCAGGCAGCGCCATGGTCAGGCTCAACGCGAGCACCGACAGGAGTGTAAGCATCTTCTTCATTTCGTTCTCCTCAAAGACTTTTTTTCACACGCAACGCGTGCTGGAAGCCAAATCAGGGTGCGCTCTATTCCTTGAGCGAACCAATCGTGATGCCCTGGACGAAGAACCGTTGAAAGAACGGGTACGCCAGGACAATCGGCCCAATCGCGATAACGGTCATCGCCATTTGGGCCGAACGGGACGGGAGATTGCGGGCCACTTCGGCCGCAGCGGTTCCCAGGTTGCCGGCGTTGGCCGACAAGTACTGGATGTTCGCCTGCACGCGGTACATCAGGAACTGCAGGTTGAACAGGTTGGGGTCGTTGATCAGCGTCATGTTGATCCAGTAGTCGTTCCAGTAAACGATGGTGTTGAACAAGGCGATGGTGGCCATGCCGGGGGCTGCCAACTGAATCACGATCCGAAAGAAGATCCTCAACTCGCCGGCGCCGTCCATCTTGGCCGACTCGATGATGGAATCGGGAATGCTGGACTTGAAGAACGTACGCATGATGACCACGTACCAGGGACTCATCAGGTAAGGCAGGATCAGCGCGAGGATGGTGTCGTTGATGTGAAGGATGTTCACGCACACGATGAACCAGGGAATCAGCCCGCCGCTGAACAGCAAGGTCAGCACAATCGCGCCATTGAACACCTTGCGGGGCCCAAAGTCTTTTCGCGAAAGGGGATACGCAAACATGGCGATCATCATGGTGCTCAAAATAGTCCCGATGATGGTAACGAAGATCGTGAGCAAGTAGGCGCGGATCACCGTGTCGGCTGAAGTGAACAGGAACTCGTAGGCCCGGGTGCTGATCTTGGTCGGAAAGATGCTGAAGCCGTTGCGGGCGATTTCCAGTTCATCCGAAAAAGAGATGCCCAGGACCAGCAAGAGAGGATAGATGCATAGTGCGCAGAGAAAAACAAACAAGCTGTGTTTGAGGATGGTCGGCGGTTCGATCTTCTTGAAGCTCTTCATAGGTTTTCCTGCTAAAAAAGGCTCTTGTCGGGGTCGATGCGCTTGACCACCACGTTGGCAAGGATGACGACCACGCAACCGACAACCGACTGGTACAAGCCGGCGGCCGAGGACATTCCGATGTCGCCCATGTTCATCAGGGTGCGGTACACATAGGTGTCGATGGTCTGGGTTGTGGGGAACAGCGAGCCCATGTTGAGCGTGACGTTGTAGAACAGCCCGAAATCCGAGAAGAAGATGCGACCCACCTGCAGCAGGACCATGATGACAACCACGTTGGCAATGAGCGGCAAGATGATGCGGCGCACGATCTGCAGGCGCGTGGCCCCCTCGAGCGAAGCCGCCTCAATGAAGCCAGGGTCGATGCTCATCATCGCTGCCAAGTAGATGACGCTCGTGTAGCCGACGTACTTCCACAGGTTGGCAAAGGTCAGGATGAACGGCCACAATTCCGGGCGCTGATACCACATGATCTCGGGTTGGCCCAGGGGCTTCATCACTTGAAGATTCAGTACGCCCTGGTCGACCGAAAGCAGGGCAAAAACAAGGTTGCTGATCACGACCCACGACAGGAAGTAGGGAAGAAACATCACCGCCTGATAAAACCGGGTGGCCTTGCGGGCCCGAAGCCCCTCCAAACCCAAAGCAACTGCCAGAGCGCAAGCCGTCCCGATGATGATGAACACGACGTTGTAGGCAATCGTGTTGAAGGTGATTGTCCAGGCGTCGGGGGTGGTCATGAAGAACTGAAAGTTGTCGAAGCCCGCCCAGTCGCTGCCGAAGATCCCTTTTTCGTAGTCAATGTTCTTAAAGGCGATGAAAATCCCGAACATCGGCAGAATACTGAACGCGAACAGCGCCAGCGACCCAGGAAGCATCATGACCATCAGGCCCCAGTTGACCGGCTTCTTCCGCTTGGTGATTGTCAAATTGGCCTCCTTCTTCCCGCCCAGCTTAGCACGGTCCGGTATATTGTCAATCTGTTTTCTAAGTTACTTGCAAAACTAAACATCAACACCGTGTCCACTCCATTCGGTCGATCCGCTTTGCACCAGATTTCGAGACCATCCTAGCACGGACTTCCGTAATGTCAATAGGTTTTATAAGTTTCTTGCGTAACCGATTGACAAGTCGTCAGACTGGCGTAAGATGGACACAGCGGGAAACCGCCGAGGAGAAGTAATGGGAAACTTTCAGGGAAGGCGCATCGTTCTGACAGGTGCGACACGAGGGGTCGGTTTTGAGTCGGCCAAACTGTTCTTGGCGGCGGGTGCCCACGTTTTGGGAACCGGCCGTGATGCGGCGCGGCTCGAAAAGTCCACCGCAGAACTGTCAAAGTTGGGGACCTTTCACCCTTGCCTGGCCGACTTCGACGATCCGACCGCACCGGAAACCGTCGCCAAGTCGGCCCGCAAGCTGTGGCCAGCGGTCGACCTGCTCATCAACAATGCGGCGGTACAAACCTACAAGGCTGGCTGGGCCGACGAGGGCCTGGAACTGCTCGACCATCAGTGGCGCTGCAACGTGTTTGCGCCGCACGAGCTGACTTTCCGCCTTGTCGAGCTGCTGGAAAAGGGAGACCAACCCCGAATTGTCAATGTGAGCTCGGGGGCCGGCACGCTGAGCGCGCTCAAAGCGTCGAAAGATATGCCGACTTACCGGCTTACCAAGTACGCTCTGGGCGGTGTGACGATTCTGTGGGCCAATCAGCTCCAGGGAAAAGTATCGGTGAACTGCTTGGACCCCGGGTGGTTGAAGACAGACCTGGGTGGTCCGAACGCACCGGGCGAACCCGCCGATGGGGGCCGAAGGATGTGGGAGGTTTGCTCCCTTCCGTGGTCAACCACCGGACGGTTCTACAGCGGCGACAGGGAGCTCGAGTTTTGACCGCCCCCTCGACCTTCCTGGCCTGCCTGGCCGAAGAAAACGAACTGCTGCTGGACTCCTTCACGGCCCAGGAGGCCCTCGAGCTGGGGCTGAAGGTGCTGGACGTCGCCCGTGAAATGACCAGCAAACCGGTGGCCATTCACATCGACAACCTGCAGCATCCACTGTTCACGCACTTCATGGACGGCACCGGCACAGGCAACTGGGATTGGGTAGGCAAAAAGCGCCGGGTGGTGCGCGAGTTTGGGCACTCGTCGTGGGGCGTGGGGCTGGACTTCCGCGAAAAGGGGCTCACGTTTGCCACCGAAACGGGCCTGGACCCCGACCGCTACCGTGCCGAAGGCGGCTCGATTCCGCTTCACCTCCGCGACGGAAAGTGCGTGGGGAGCCTGACCATTTCGGGTCTGGAAGGCTTTGAGGACCATGCCGTGGCCGTGGCAGGGCTGCGCCGCTGGTTGGGAAGGTAGCCGTGCCTGAACTCCTCATTTTCGGTCGAACCGAGGGGGCACCCTACCATCCTCTCGAGCCCCTCAAGGACGACCTGCTGTCTCTGTTCGGAGGCAAACAGCAAGCCGAGTGCACAGAGTCACCGGGGCGGCTCAACGATCTAGCGACCTCGGGCGTGAAAACGTTGGTCGCCCTCGACGACAACTGGAACGAGCCCCTCGACGTGACAGCCCTGTTTTCTGTGGAGCGCTGGGTCAGAAAAGGGGGGAACCTGCTGGTGATCCACAACGGCATTTGCTGGGCGCGTCACCGTCGCTGGAAGTCCCTTGCTGCGGCGAGCTTTGTGGGCCACGAACCCGCCAAGCTTCTGACCTTCGGGCGCCCGGACGGCACCCACTTCGAGCTCTTCGAGGAGCCCTACCGCTTTTCGTTTGCCCGCGGGAAAGCCAAGACGGTCTTGGCAACCTACCGCGATGAGGGCAAGGACTGGCCCGCCGCGTGGTTCTGCCCCGTCGGCAAAGGAAGAATCACCTACGCGCTGCCTGGCCACTTTCCAACCGCGTTCCAAGTGCCGCTCTATCGCAACTGGCTGAAGGAGTGGGCAACGCCCGCCCCGGATGAAGGGGCCTCCCTTTGAAAGCCACGTCAGCGAATCCAGACAGCGACCTCTTGCTGCGCACGGTGACCAAACTTCAGCGTACCGCCGAGCGCTTGCAGGACAGCATGCCGTACACCACCGTCGCAGGGCGCTACCAAAACTGTGAAAGCGTCGACCCCAGTTGGTGGACCAACAGTTTCTGGGCGGGCCTGCTGTGGCTCCTCTACCGCGAAACCAACGAGGCACGTTACCGCGTTTGGGCCGAGTCGGTCGAGGCCAAGCTCGACCAGGTGCTGCTGGACTACAACGGCCTCCACCACGACGTGGGCTTCCAATGGTTGCTCACCGCTGTACTCAGCCACGAAACCACCGGCAACGCCGCCT
>SESG01012463.1_pt1 | contig 20975 bp, 16 predicted proteins | sample 3171421 | NCBI WGS metagenome assembly SESG01 (sample SAMN10866946, study PRJNA518727) | freshwater metagenome | biome: subpolar coniferous forest; feature: holomictic lake; material: water; isolation source: holomictic Lake 227, 6 m and 8 m depth | place: Canada: near Kenora, Ontario | collected... | reverse complement strand
TCTATGCACCCGTCAGGGGCGTCTCGCGCTTTCCAGGCCACGGTAGTGTGGCGACGACATGAAGAACAACTCGAAGGTCATCCTCACCCTGGCCGTCGCACTCATCCTCTTCTACCTGGTGAAGCGGTTCTTCCCGATGCACGGGTGAGGAAGGTCGCAGTTCTCCCCTTCGACAATCGAGGTCTGGAAGGACCGAGGCCCACAGGCGGCAGGCGCCGGGTTCCTCCAGATCATGTTCGCGTCCAGGCCACGTCCATCCCCGGGCGGGTACATTTCCCGTGAGAGCGCCTTAATCCCCTGCAATCCTTGAAGAACGGGCGCATTCGGAGGTGACGAGCGGCCACCCTCGTGGATAGAGGTGCCCTCACGCCGGGTCGAGCCCCCCCCCTCTGGAGGACAGCAGATAATCACGATGAGTGAAATAGACCCATCTCGCGGCAGGACGCCTATCACCGCGGGAGCTCCCTCGCTGAAGTCCGGCGGACGGGGCTTCGCCGTGCTCGCCGCCGGGACGGTCCTCGCCGTGATGCTCGGCCTGACCTGGCTGGAGTGGAAGGCGATCGGCGCCGCCGAGGTGAGGGAAAAGCGGGCCCAGCTCGAATCCCAGGCGCGCGTGACGGAGGTTCGCATCGCGAAGCGGATGACCGCGTACGAGGAGTTGCTCCGCGCCACCGCAGGATTTCTCGGAGTGTCGAAACAGGCAGGACGCGCGCAGTTCCGCGACTTCGTGGCAACGCTGGACTTCGGAATGAACTACCCGGGGACCCGGGGCATCGCGTTCAACCTCCTCATTCCCACGTCCGATCTCGCTCGCCACACCGACGCGGTCCGGAAGGAGGGGTTTCCGGATTACGCCGTCCACCCGGTCGCAGGTTTTTCCGGCCAAGCCCCCCGCCCGGTCGGACTGCGCGATTTCTTCACGTCCATCGCATTCATCGAGCCTTTCGCGGGTCCCAACCTGTGGGCCTTCGGATACGACACGTTCTCGGAGCCCATCCGACGAGCGGCGATGGAGAAGGCCCGCGACGAGGGAAGGCCGGAGCTGACCAACAGGCTGACCCTCTTCCGGGAGACGAGCGAGCACGCCCAGACGGGCGTTCTCATGTACTGCCCGGTCTATCGCGGCGGTGTGGCCCCGAAGGACGTTGCCGAGCGACGGGAGCGGCTGATCGGGTGGGTCAGCATGGCCATCGGCTCGGGCGACTTCACGGAGGGAGCCCTGGGGGGGCAGGGCACCGATCTCGACATGTGGCTCTACGACGGAGCCGAGCCGAAGTCTGCAGGACTGCTCTTCGGCCCCTCCGGCACGCTCGATGTCTCTGCGGTGCCGGCGGACCGGATGGAGGCCACGAGAACGCTCATCGTGGGGGGGCGCCCGTGGACGCTGGTCCTCCGGGCTCGTCCGGGATTCGGGGCCGGCGTCATGCACCGATTCAAGCCCCTCGTCGGTCTCGCAGGCATCCTCCTGAGCCTGGTTCTCGCCGCGATGGTCTGGGTCCTGGCGACGAGCAGGGCACGAGCGCTTCGCCTGGCAGGCGAGATGAACCAGGACCGGTTGACGGCCGAGGCGGATCTCCGGCGAAGCGAGGCCGAGTACCGCAGCCTCGTGGAGAACCTGAACGCCGGGGTGGTCGTCCACGCGTCGGACACACGGGTCCTCCTCTGCAATGCGAAGGCCTGCTTCCTGCTCGGCCTCTCCCAGGATCAGATCCTGGGAAAGGCCGCGTACGATCCGGGGTGGCGCTTCGTTCACGAGGACGGGACGACGATGGCGCCCGAGGAGTTCCCCGCCACGTCGGTCGTGACGAGCGGCAAGCCGGTCGTCAACCTGGTGGTGGGCATCCACCGTCCTGCGACCTCGGACCTGGTCTGGGTCCTCGTGAGCGCAACCCCGGTCTTCGGGGAGGCGGGGCAGTTCATGCAGGTCGTGGTGACCTTCATCGACATCACGCGTCGCAAGGAGGCCGAGGAGGCGCTCCGGAAGACCCAGCTGCAACTGGTCAGCGCGTCGCGCCTGGCCGCCATGGGGACGCTCGTGGGGGGGATCGCGCATCAGGTCAACAACCCGCTCGCGGGCACGCTCTCCGGACAGGCCCTGGCGCTGGAGGACATCCGGACCGTCTGCGGCCTCCTCCAGGGAGGGGCAGCATTCGACCGGGAGTCGGCGGTGCGGATCCTGAACGAGACGGCCGCGATTCTCGAGGACGCGCAGACGGGCGCCCAGCGGGTCGCCAGCGTCGTGAAGGACATGTCCACCTACGGGCGCCCGGACCCCCGGCGGTCCAGGGCGCAGCTCATCGACGTGGTGCAGGACGCGATTCGCTGGCTCCCGGCCCCCGTGGCCAGCGAGGTGACGCTGCACGTGGAGGACCACGGTGCACCCGACGTCCTCGCGTCCCCCGGACAGATCCGTCAGGTGCTGGAGAACCTCGTCACCAACGCCACCAAGGCGATCCCCAGGGGGCGCGTCGGCCGCATCCACATCTCCTGCGGAACCTGCCGGGACGGCATGGCGTGCATCGAGGTGACGGACGATGGCTCGGGGATGTCGCCCGAGACGGTGGCGCAGGTATTCGACCCGTTCTTCACGACCCGTTCGGTCGGGGAGGGCAGGGGAACCGGACTCGGCCTCTCCGTCTGCCACGCCATCGTCACCGCGCACGGAGGGACGCTCAGCGTGGTGAGCCAGCTCGGGAAGGGATCGACGTTCAGGGTGGAATTGCCCTCCTGGTGCTAGCATCGAGGGATGTCCTCGCCGCGACCGGTCGTCGCCCTCCTGACCGTCGCATCGATCTTCACCAGCTGTTCCAGCGCACCCTCGCCGCAGTCGCCGCAGCCGCAGGCGGTGATCGCGATCAGCGACGTCCACTTCGATCCGTTCTACGACCGCACGCTTTTCGCCGCGCTCCAGGCGGCGCCGGTGACCGAGTGGGCCGGGCTCTTCGCGGGCTCGACGACCACGAACCCGGGCACCTGGGGTGGGCCCACCAACTACCCGCTCCTCCAGAGTCTGACGGCCGCGCTCCGGACGCAGCAGCCGCGGCCGACGATGGTGGTCTTCGGCGGGGACATCCTCGTCCAGGACTTCCCCTCGATCTTCCGGCTCCTCGCCCCGAAGCAGGACCAGGCCGCCATGAAGGCCTTCGCGCTGAAGACGGTGACCTTCGTCGTGCAGCAGATCCGCGCGTCGCTGGGGACGACGCCGGTCTACTTCACGCTCGGGAACTGGGACAGCTACGCCGACAGCTTCGGACTCCTTCCCAACGACCCCTTCCTCGCCGACACCGAAGGCATCTTCTACGACGGCTTCCTCGCGGGCGCCGTGGACCGCGTGACCTTCCAGCCCACCTACAGGGCGGGCGGCTACTACGCCGCGGAGGTCCCCGGCAGCAACCTCGTCGTCGTGGGGCTGAACACGATCTTCCTCGCGCCCCAGTCGCCCTCGGGTACAGCGGCCGCGGTGACGGCGGAGCTGAACTGGCTCGACGCGACCCTCGACGCGGCCCGGGCTTCCGGCCGCCCGGTCTGGATCGTCATGCACGTCCCGCCGGGCGGCGACCTGGCCACGACCGGCAAGGACGTGGACCCGCAGGGGCACATCACGCAGCCGACGATGATGCTGCAGGCCGAACCGCAGGATGAGCTCCTCGCGATCCTGGCCGCTCACCGGGACGTCGTCACCGCCGCCTTCACCGGCCACACCCACATGGACGAGTACCGGCTGGCCGCGACCGCCCTGCAGGGCCTTCCCGGGGTGACCCCGCTTCTCGGCAACTCGCCCGCCTTCAAGACCTTCACGGTCTCCCCGGACACGACGCTCCAGGACTACGTCTCCTGGACGCTCGATCTCGGCAACCCTGCCGCCGCGTTCCAGCCCTCCTACACCTTCTCGAGCGCCTACGGTCTCGCGGGGCCCCTCGCGTCCTCGCTTCCGGCCTTGCTTCCCCAGCTCAGGTCCGTCCCCGGCGCGCAGGCCGGCTACCGGCAACGCTACGGCTCCGGCCACGCGCCCAGCACGCCCATCACGGATCTCGACTGGCCGGTCTACTGGTGCGGCATCGCCCTCCTGGGGCAGGCCGGTCTGACGGGTTGCGTGAACCAGTACTGAGGCAGCCGCCGGCGACCGGGTTGCAGGCTAGTGCCCTGGGCGCGGCTGCGCGTCCACGTATGCGGCGATGTCGCGCACCTGCTCCTCGGTCATGGCCCCGGCGTAGGTGGCCATCGCCGAGGAGATGTACGAGGCGAGCTTCGCCGGCTGCCCCATCGCCGACCCGGCGGTGAAGGCCTTCGCGCCCCAGACCGCCGGGCCAGCCCCACCGGAGCCGTCCGCGCCGTGGCAGCCCGCGCACAGGGAGGCGTAGAGGGTCTTCCCCTTGGCGACGTCCTGGGCCGACCAGAACGGGGCGTCCAGCTTTCGCAAGGGCTCGAGCCGGCGCGGCCCGCCGCCGCTGCCGCTCATCGCCATCCTCCGCCCCTGGGCCAGAGAGGTCACGTAGGCGCCGAGCGCCCGCATTTCCGGGCTCCCCGGGGGAGGGGGTTTCGCGCCGAGGTGCTGGGTGAAGCAGGCGTCGATGCGGTCGTCGAGCGTCATCACCTTGCCGTCCACCACCGCGGGATAGGCCGCCGCTGCGCCGAAGAGGGGCAGCGCGTTCAGGTCGGTACCTCCCTTTCGATGGCAGGAGGAACAGGAACGGGCGAAGTCGCTCCGCCCCTTCGCGATCAGGTCGGCGAGCGGGGCGGCCGGGACGATGGCCCCGTCCACGGCGGCGACGGCCGGGAGCGGCTTGGGGGGAGGCGCGCCCTTGGGCGGGTGGTCGTAGACGTGGGCCACGCCGGAATGGCAGGAGACGCAGTCCACCGTGGCGGCCTGGAGCATCCCGGCGTGCACGAGGTCGTACATCGTGCCCTTCGCGAAGGCGCGGAGCTCGTGGCAGCCCCGGCAGGTGAGCGAGTCGGTTCGCGTGACGAACGCGTGGACCTCCCGGTTGAGGCGCGACCGCTCCTCCTCCCACTTCGCCTGGGTCGCGATGACCCCGCGCCACTCGTCCACGGCGTCGCTCACCCCGACCTTGGCCTTGAAGACGACGAGCTTCACCCACTGGATGGCCCCCTTGTCGCGGGCGCTCTCGTAGGGGATGTGGCAGTCGGAGCAGGTGGCCGGCACGCCCACCGCGTTCGCAAAGTGGGGGCCGCGCCGGTAGGAGTCGTCGGCCGGGCCCATCGTGTGGCAGGCGGTGGCGCAGAAGTGGTTCGTGCCGGCGTAGACGATGGCCCGGTTCGACGCGGCGAAGGCCGCGAGGCCGAGAACGGCTCCCCCGGCGACGAGGAGGAACGTCCGCTTCCCTTTGCTTTCCATCGTGGGACTCTAACCCAGGGGCATCCGAGCCCGACATCCGATAACCTGCCGGGCCATGAAAGCCATCACCTTCGACGACGTCCTGCTCATCCCGGCCTACAACCACTACGAGTCGCGCCAGCACGTGGAGGTTGCGGTCACCGATCGAACCGGAAAGCTCACGCTGCAACTCCCGGTGATGACGGCCAACATGGACACCGTCACCGAGTCGGCCATGGCCAACTTCATCGGGGCCAAGGGGGGCATCGGCGTCCTGCACCGCATGATGTCGGTCGATCGGAACGTCGCCGAGTTCAGGAAGTGCAAGCACCCGGCCTTCGTGTCGGTGGGTTGCGCCGACGAGGAGCTCACCCGCGCCGAGGCGCTCCGGGACGCGGGGGCGACCCATTTCGTGGTGGACGTGGCCCACGGCCACGCCCGCTACGTCGGCAAGACCCTGAAGCGGCTCCGGCAGCTGCTCGGCGACGCCTGCCTCATGGCCGGCAACGTGGCCACCTACGCGGGGGCCGACTACCTGGCCTCGGTCGGCGCCGACATCGTGAAGGTGGGCATCGGTCCGGGGAGCGTCTGCACCACCCGCCTCAAGACCGGCCACGGCGTGCCGCAGCTCACCGCCATCCAGGACTGCGCCCGCTGCGACCGCTCCATCGTGGCCGATGGCGGAATCCGCCACCCCGGCGACATCGTGAAGGCGCTCGCCTTCGGCGCCGACTTCGTGATGGTCGGGGGCATGCTCGCCGGGACCCGTCCCACGCCCGGGAAGAAGGTCCGCAAGGGCAAGGGGTGGGTGAAGTCGTACCGGGGGATGGCGAGCCGCGAGGTGGCCGACGAGTTCCACGGCGGGATCTCGGAGTGGAAGACGGCCGAGGGGGTGGCGGTCACGGTGCCCTACCGGGAGGACGAGGAGGCCATCATCGCCGACCTGGTGGGCGGTCTCCGCTCCGGACTCACCTACGCGGGAAGTCGCACCATTCGTGAACTGCAGCGGAAGCTGAACTACGTGGAGATCACCTCGAGCGGCTGGCTGGAGAGCACGCCGCACAAGGCCACGACCTAGCTCCGAGCTATCGGGGAACGCTGCCCGCGGCCAGCCTCGCGAGCGCCCACTTCCGCCGCTCCGGATCCTTCTCGACCTTCACGAGACGCTCGAGGTACGGCCGGGAAGCCTCAGGTCGATTCGTCTCGAGGAGGAAGAAGGCCAGGTTGAAGAGCATGTCCGGTTCGTCGGGCGCCAGCGCCACCGCCTTCCGGAGTTCCGCCTCCGCCTCGGCGTTGCGCCCCGCCACGTAGAGTCCCACCCCGAGCTGCATCCGGCTGATGGGTTCGTCCGGGAAGATCTCCGCGTGCCTGCGGAGCGCGGCCACCGCCTCCGGGATCCGTCCCTGGCGGAAGAACTGCGTGGCGAGGTTCTTGTAGGCGCGCCAGTGGTTGGGTGACTTCTCGGTGACGTCGCTCCACAGCGCGATCTCGCTCCGCCAGACCTCGTTCCTCCGGTAGGTGGCGCCCCCGAGGACGGTGGCTGCGAGGGCCCCGGCCACGGCCGTGTCGCGCGCCACGTGGGCCGGATCGACGCGGAGGAGGAGGAAGGCGAGGGCCGTCACGGCCGCCGGGAAGAGGCCGGCCGACGGCAGGTAGACCCGGTGTTCGTTCATCACGTCGGCGATGGGGATGACGCTCGACTCCACCGAGAGCGCGACGAAGAACCAGGCGATCCCGACGGCCACCAGCCGGACCGCGGGGTCGAGCGGAGGGCCGGCCCCTCCGGTGCGCGATCGCCAGGCGAGCCAGGCGCCGAGCGCCGCCAGGGCGGCGAGGAGGACGGTCGAGCCCGCGACGTCCGGAGCGAGCCACGAACGGCGCACCGGCACGTCGTGGTCGAGCACCTGCCCCACCGGCAGCGCGAGCAGCCCGAGGTACCGTGCGATCACCACCGCCTCGGTGCGCAGGTAGTCCATGCGGGACACCTCCGCCTGGACACGGGTGCCGGCGTCGGCGGAGGCGAGCACCTGGGCCGCCGGCTTCCCGAGGTCCACGATGGTGAGCGGGATGACGAGCGAGAGGACCGCGACCGGTACCACCGCCAGCCAGCGCCGCCTTCCGCCCGTGAGGAAGCCCCACTCCGCCAGTGCGATCGCCGCGGGGAGGGTGAAGGCGATCTCCTTCGAGCGGAACGCGAGCAGGGACGACACGAGGACGCCGGCGTAGAGGAGCGGCCGGGTGCGGGAGGGGGGGCGCAGCCTCCAGGAGAGGTAGAGCACCACCGCGAGCAGGTAGAAGAGGGTCGCGAGCGACGTGATCCGCTGCACCACGTAGCTCACCGCCTGGGTGGCGAGCGGGTGGGCCACGAAGAGGGCGCCGGAGGCGAAGGCGATGGCCTCGGCCGAGGGGGCGAGCGCCGAGGTGCGGAGGCGGGGCGAGCGGAAGGCCAGCCGGACGAGCTGCCAGACGAGCAGCGCGTTGGCGAGGTGGATGGCCAGGTTCACCACGTGCCAGCCGAAGGTCGCGTAGCCGCCGAGGGCGTGGTTCAGCGCGAAGCTGAGGTAGGCCACGTACCGGTTGGGCTGGAAGCGGTAGCCCTCGGCGCCGAACCAGAACCCGAGGTCCCGGATCCGGGCGCTGTCCCGGATCTGCCCCAGGTCGTCGAAGACGAAGTCGCCCCGCAGCGAGCTGGAGTAGGCGAGGAGCCCGACGAGCAGGATCGCAGCGGCGGAGAGGAGCGCCCAGGGCGCGGCTCGGGAGCGCGACATGGCCGGCGACGATACCAGATCGCCGGTCGAGCCCTACCCGAGCCTACCCATGTGCAGCGCGAAGAGGTCCACGTACGGAGTCGCCAGGGCGGTCTGCGTGCCGAGAGGGCGGATCTCCGGCCCCATCGCCTCGGCGAGGAGCGTCAGCCACCGATCGCGCCGCATGTGGTACTCGGTGCGCGTCCCCCGCGGCTGGGTGAGCAGCGAGACCAGCTCCGGCGCCACGAACTGGTCGGCGCTCTCCCGCGCCACCTCGTCCGGGTCGCCCGGGCCGAGCACCTGCGCGAGCAGCCAGCCGTAGGAGTGGTGGATCGAGGCGGCCAGCCGCGGAGAGCCCACCTCGGGCGAGTCGTGGTCGGCGTCCAGCTCGAGCAGGAGCAGGTGGTCGATCGACGAGGCGAGTGCGGCGAGCGCGCGCCCCTTCATCTCGGCCGGCATGTGGTGCAGCGAGAGGGACCCGATGGCCAGGTCGAAGGGTCCGGAGAGCCCGCTCGCCACGTGCTCCAGCCGGGCCAGGCGCCCCTCGACGCGCGCCCCAGGCCACTCGGCCGCCAGCCGCGCCTTGGCCGTGGAGATCATCTCGGGGGAGGGGTCGAGGAGCGTGATGGACGCCACCTCGTCCCAGCGTCCTGCCTCGAGAAGCGCCGGGAGCAGCTCCGACACGATTCCGCCGTCGCCGCACCCGACGTCGAGAACCCGGAGCGCCCCCGACTCGGGGGGCAGGGTGTCAACGGCGAAGCTGACGAACTGGGCGCGCGCGGCGCGCATGGCCGGGACGGCGGTGAAGTGGGTGTAGGCGCGCGGGTCGGCGAACGCGTTGGCCGGCGCCTCCAGGTGCCCGGTTCGCTCGAACACGTCGGAGAGGTATTCGCTGGCGCGCAGGTCGTCGCCGTCCACGTCGGCGCCCGCCTCGAACCACCTGGTGGCCCGCGGGTCGGCCCGGATGGCGAGGGTGGACCCCGCGAAGAAGCGGAAGGCTCCCAGGTGCTTCTCCTGGACCTCCTCCTCGACCGCTCCGCCGGGGAACGAACCCCTGTCCAGAACCTCCGGCAGGAGGCCGTTCCAGGTCACGACGTCTTGGGGACCGAGATGGAGCACGTGGGTATCCTCGCGCGCTCCCCTCAGCAGCGCAGGACGAGTGAAAAGCATGCGGCGTGCCAGCGGATCGGGCGCAGGGGTCCATAAAATATCTAATAAAATCAGATACTTATACGGAAAGTCCCGCCGGGGTAGGTTGGGTGACGCTGACCCCGGGTGCGGGAACTCCCACCCGGGTGCACCTACAGCAGCGCGCGCCGCATGTCCCGGAGGACGTCTGCCAGGAAGCTCGTGAACCGGGCGCCGGCCGCGCCGTCGATGACGCGGTGGTCGTAGGAGAGGGAGAGGGGGAGCATCTTGCGCGGCGCGAACCGCTCCCCGTCCCACACCGGGCGAATCGCGACCCGGGAGGCTCCCAGGATGGCAACCTCCGGGGCGTTCACGATGGGGGTGAAGGCCGTGCCGCCGATCCCGCCCAGGCTGGAGATGGAGAAGGTTCCCCCCTGGATGTCGGCGAGGGAGAGCTTGCCCTCCCGGGCGCGGCTCGCGAGCTCGCCGAGTTCCCGGGCGATGTCGAGCACCCCCTTGCGGTCGGCGTCCCGGATCACGGGCACGACGAGGCCGTTCGGCGTGTCGGCGGCGAATCCCAGGTGGTAGTAGCGCTTCAGCACGAGGCTGTCGCCGTCGAGCGAGGAGTTGAAGTCGGGGAACCGCTGCAGCGCCACGGCGCAGCCCTTCACGAGGAAGGCGAGCAGCGTGACCTTCGGTCCCTTGTCCCCGGTCTCGGCGTTCAGGCGGGTCCGGAACTCCTCGAGCTCGGTGACGTCGGCCTCGTCGAACTGGGTGACGTGCGGGATCATCACCCAGTTGCGGGCCAGGTTGGCGCCGGCGATCTTGCGGATGCGGGAGAGCGGGCGGGTCTCCACCGGGCCGAAGCGGGCGAAGTCGATCTTCGGCCACGGGAGGAGGTCGAGTCCGGTCCCGGTTCCGACGGGAGCCTGGCCGGAGAGTGCCTGCTTCACGAACCTCTGCACGTCCTCCTGCAGGACGCGCCCACGCGGGCCCGAGCCGGTGACGCGGGAGAGGTCCACTCCCAGCTCGCGGGCCGCCTTACGCACCGAGGGGGAGGCGTGGGCGGGGCCGGATGGTGCGGCATCCGGAGCGGGCGGGGGGGGCGCGGCGGACGCGGTGACGGGGGCGACCGGGGCGGGGGACGCGGCGACGGGTAGCGGCGTCGGCGCCCGTGCCGGCGCCTCCACCGCGGCCTCGAGCAGCAGCACGAGCGACCCCTCGCCCACGCGGTCGCCCACCTTGACCCGGACCTCCTTCACCGTGCCGCCCACGGGGGCCGGGACGTCCATCGTCGCCTTGTCCGACTCCAGCGTGACGAGCGAGCCGTCGGCCGCCACGCTGTCGCCCGGCTTCACGAGCAGCTCGATGACGCCGACGTCCTTGAAGCCGCCGATGTTGGGTACGCGTACCTCGAGGAGTCCCATGATCACACCGTCCAGGGGGCGGGGCGGGAGCCGTCCACGCCGTACTTCTTCATGGCGAGCACGGTGCGATCCGCCGGGAGGACGCCTTCGTCGGCGAGCGCCTTGAGCGCCGCCACGGCGACGTGGAAACGGTCCACCTCGAAGAAGCTGCGGAGCTTCTCTCGCGTGTCCGAACGGCCGAAGCCGTCGGTGCCCAGGACGACGTAGCGGCGGGGGACGAAGGCGCGGATCTGCTCCGCGTAGGCCCGCATGTAGTCGGTGGCCGTCACGACCGGTCCGCGGGTGGGGCCGAGCTGCTCCTCGACGTAGGAGCGGCGCGGAGCCTCGCCGGGGTGGAGCGCGTTCCAGCGAGCGACACCGTTCCCCTCGCGGGCCAGCTCGGTGAAGCTGGGGGCGCTCCAGAGATCCGACTCGACCCCCCAGTCGGCGCGCAGGAGCTCGGCCGCCGCGGCCACCTCGTGGAAGATGGCGCCCGACCCCACGAGCTGCACGCGCGGAGCGGCGGGCGCCTCGGCACCCTTGCGGAAGAGGTAGAGCCCCCGGCGGATGCCCTCCTCGACGCCTGCGGGCATGGCCGGCTGCCGGTGGTTCTCGTTCAGGAGGGTCAGGTAGTAGTAGACGTCCTCCTGGTCCGCGTACATGCGTCGCAGCCCGTCCTGCAGGATCACGGCGACCTCGTACCCGAAGGACGGGTCGTAGGAGACGCAGTTGGGAACCGTGGACGCGATGAGGTGCGAGTGGCCGTCCTGGTGCTGGAGCCCCTCGCCGTTCAGGGTGGTGCGCCCGGAGGTGCCGCCGAGCAGGAATCCGCGCGCCCGCATGTCGCCGGCCGCGTAGGCGAGATCGCCGACCCGCTGGAAACCGAACATCGAGTAGAAGACGTAGAACGGCACCATGGGCACGCCGTGGACCGAGTAGGACGTGGCCGCGGCGATCCAGTCGGCCATGGCGCCGGCCTCGTTGATCCCCTCCTGCAGGATCTGCCCCTTCTTGTCCTCCCGGTAGAAGGCGAGCTGGTCGGCGTCCTGCGGCGTGTAGAGCTGTCCGACGTGGCTCCAGATGCCGAGCTGACGGAACATGCCCTCCATCCCGAAGGTGCGCGACTCGTCTGCCACGATGGGGACCACGTGCGGTCCGATGGCCTTGTCGCGCAGGAGCACCTGGAGGAACTGCACGAAGGCCATGGTGGTGGAGATGTCGCGGTCGCCGCTGCCCTCGAGCAGGCGGGGGAAGGCGGAGAGCGGCGGCACGGGCAGGGGGCTCGACTGGCCGCGGCGGCGGGGACGATCGCCCCCCAGCTCGGTGCGGCGAGCCTTGAGGTACTCGAGCTCCCGTGAGCCCTCCTCGAACTTCACGTAGGGTACGTCTTCCAGCTGGTCGTCCGGCACCGGGATCCGGAAGCGGTCCCGGAAGCGTCGGATGGCCTCCACCGACATCTTCTTCTGCTGGTGGGTGATGTTCTGCGCCTCCCCCGACTCGCCCATCCCGTAGCCCTTCACGGTCTTGGCGAGGATGAGGGTGGGCTCCCCCTCGTGCTGCACGGCCGCCTGGTAGGCGGCGAACACCTTGAAGGGATCGTGGCCGCCCCGGTTCAGGTTCCAGATGTCCTCGTCGGAGTAGTCGGCGACGAGCGCCTGGAGCTCGGGGGAGTTGAAGAAGTGCTTGCGGACGTAGGCCCCGTCCTTCGACTTGTAGGTCTGGTAGTCGCCGTCCACGGCTTCCATCATGCGCCGCTGGAGCGCCCCGGTGCGGTCGCGGGCCAGCAGCGGATCCCAGTGGCGCCCCCAGACGACCTTGATGACGTTCCAGCCCGCCCCGCGGAACTCGCTCTCGAGCTCCTGGATGATCTTGCCGTTCCCCCGCACCGGGCCGTCCAGCCGCTGGAGGTTGGCGTTGACGATGAAGATGAGGTTGTCGAGCCGCTCGCGCCCCGCCATGCCGATGGCCCCCATGGCCTCCGGCTCGTCCATCTCGCCGTCGCCGGTGAGCGCCCAGACCTTGCGCCCCTGCGTGGCGGCCATGCCGCGGTCGTCCAGGTACTTCATGAAGCGGGCCTGGTAGATGGCCATGAGGGGGCCGAGCCCCATCGAGACGGTGGGGAAGTTCCAGAACGTGGGCATGAGCCACGGGTGGGGGTAGGAGGAGATCCCCTTCCCGTCCACCTCCTGCCGGTAGCGGTCGAGCTGCTCCTCGGTGAGGAGTCCGAGCAGGAAGGCCCGGGCGTAGATGCCGGGGGCGGAGTGGCCCTGGATGAAGACCAGGTCCCCGCCCTGCTCCCCGGTGGCGGCTCGCCAGAAGTGGTTGTAGCCGATGTCGTAGAGCATCGCGGCCGAGGCGAAGCTGGCGATGTGGCCGCCCACGTTGGTGTCCCGGTTGGCGCGGATCACCATGGCCATGGCGTTCCAGCGGATGACGTGGCGGATGCGCTGTTCGAGCTCGAAGTCGCCCGGCAGCGGTGGCTGCCGCTCCACCGGGATGGTGTTCAGGTAGGCGGTGTTGGCCGAGAAGGGGAGGTAGGCGCCGGAGCGACGCGCCCGGTCGATGAGCTGCTCGATGATCCAGTGGGCGCGGGTGGGCCCCTCGCGGGCGATCACCCCCTCGAGCGCCTCCAGCCACTCCCGGGTTTCCTGCGGATCGACGTCGGACGGACGGTGCATCGGAGCTCCTCGGCGAGGGACTGGGGGAAGTTAACCTGCGCAGAGTCGGAGCGCCGCATCGATACGCTGCAGCGACTCCTCCCGACCGAGCAGCAGCACCACGTCGTAGATCCCCGGGGACGCGGTTCCCCCGGTGAGGGCCACCCGCACCGGCTGCGCCACCTTGCCCAGGCCCAGCGAGCGGGCCGCCGCCACGTCGTGGAAGAGCTTCTCGAGTACGCCCGCGTCCAGGGTGGCGGTGGCGGAGATGCCGTCCCGGATCCCCAGGAGGATGGGCGCGGCGTCCGGCCCGAGGAACTTCTCGCGGGCCTTCGGATCCATCTCCACCGGCGCGAAGAAGCAGCGGGACTGGGTCACGAGATCGACGAGGGTCTTGGCCCGCTCCTGGAACGCGCGGACCACCTCGGGCAGGCGGGGGTCGCCCTCCACCTCGAGGCCGGCGGCGCGGTAGTACGGGAGGGACCGGGCGGCCAGTTCCGCGGGCGGGAGCGACTTCATCCAGGTCTGGTTCACCCAGACCATCTTCTCCGGGTTGAAGACCCCGGCCGTGGCGCCCACGTGGTCGAAGCCGAAGTGTTCCACTAATTCACTGTCAGTGAATATCTCCTGGTCCCCGTGGGACCAGCCGAGCCGGACCAGGTAGTTCACCACCGCCTCGGGCAGGAAGCCCATGTCGCGGTAGGCGGTGACGCTGGTCGCCCCGTGCCGCTTGGAGAGGCGGGTCTTGTCCGCCCCCAGGATCATGGGGAGGTGGGCGAAGGCAGGGACCGGGTATCCCAGCGCCTCGTAGAGCAGCACCTGGATGGCGGTGTTGTTCACGTGGTCGTCGCCGCGGGCGACCAGGTTGATCTCCATCGTCACGTCGTCCACCACCGCGCCGAAGTTGTAGAGCGGGACGCCGTCGGCGCGGACGATCACCTCGTCCTGCAGCGTGGAGGCCGGCCGGGTGATGGCTCCCTTCACGAGGTCGGTGAAGGTCACCTCCTCGAGCTTGGGGAGCCGGAAGCGGATGACGTGGCGGCGGGAGGGATCGTAGGGGAGGTCGCGGCAGGTCCCGGGGTAGATGAACTGCCGCTTCTCGGCGCGCGCCTGCTCCCGCTGCAGGTCGAGCTCCTCCTTGGTGCAGTAGCAGGCGAAGGCCTTGCCTCCCCGGACGAGCCGCTCCGCGTACTCCCGGTAGAGGTCGAGCCGCTGCATCTGGAAGTAGGGGCCGAAGGGGCCTCCCACGCCCGGACCCTCGTCCCAGTCGAGCCCCAGCCAGCGCATTCCGTCCAGGATGGCGGCGACCGCCTCGTCGGTGGATCGCTCCCGGTCGGTGTCCTCGATCCGCAGGACGAACTTGCCCCCGGTGTGGCGGGCCCAGAGCCAGTTGAGGAGCGCCGTTCGCGCCCCCCCGATGTGAAGGAAGCCGGTGGGGGAGGGGGCGAATCGGACGCGGACGGGTGCGTTCATGGGCGCGGAAGCTAGCACACCAGGACGCCCGCGTAGCCCACCACGCTGGCCGGGTCTCCGGTCACGTCCCCCGACGTGGAGTACCGGACCAGCTCGGCCCTGCGCGCCCCGAGCGCCACGGCGGCCACGAGCATGACGGTGGCCGGGACGACGCCGCACATGGAGATCTCCTCGCGCGTGACCACCTCGTGGAGCCCGCGGGGATCGAGCGCCAGGACGCGGTCGAGCGCCAGCCCGTCCTTCCGCCGCGCCTCGGGCGCCGGCAGGTAGTGGCTCATGTCGCTCGAGGCCACGACGAGCGCCCGATGGCGCCTCGCCACCAGGGCGAGCCCCTCGCCGAGTTCCTGGCAGCGGGCGAAGGAGAGGGAGCCCAGGCACAGGGGAACGATGGCCGCGTCGGGCCGCCGCCGCTGGAGGAAGGGGAGCTGCACCTCGAGGGAGTGCTCCAGCCGGTGCGCGGCGCGGTCGGGGAGCGCCAGCCCCGCCTCGACGATCTCCCGGGTCATCTCGTCGTCCACCGGCACCGGCCCGAGCGGCGTTCGCCAGGCGCCGTCCGGCCAGAGGGAGAGCCGCTCGCCCCTGCCGGTGTGGTTCGGGCAGAGGAGGATCACGCGGTCGGGGACCTCGACGCGGGCCCAGGTCGCCCCGGCCACGGCGCCCGAGTAGACGTAGCCGGCGTGGGGGGAGAGGAGCCCGAACGCCCTCGTGGGAGCAGCCTCCGGGGAGGCGCCTCCGGGCGGACCGGCGAGCAGCCCGTCCACCTGGCCGGCGAGGAGCCCGGGGTCGGAGGGGTAGAACCGCCCCGCGACCGCAGGTTCGCGCTCGGTCGCCGCGTGAGGCATGATGCCGAGGATAGCACCGGCGGGCAGAGCCGGGGGTCCACCCCCCACGACGCGGGAGCTCCTGCTCTCCTGGTGCTGGGTCGTGGGTGGGATCGGAGCCGCATCGGTCCTGGCCGGCCTCGACCCCACCGGGCTCCTCCGGGCCAACCTCGCCGGGATCGCCGCGATCCTCTTCGTGCTCGTCCCCGACCGGAAGCTCCGCGAGCGGGGGGAGGGCTGGTCGCAGTACGGTCTCGGGTGGTGGGGACTCGACGACGCCCGGACGTGGCGTGCGTGGGGCTCCGGCGCAGCCCAGGGACTGCTCGTGTCGCTGCTCGTCCTGCCGCCCTTCGCCGCCGCCGTGGTCGCCGCGACGCGGCTCGCCGGCCTGCCGGGCGATTTCCACCTGCGCCTGCCGCCCGGTTTCGCGATGGCGGCGCTGGTCCAGCTCCTCGTGGTGGCGCTTCCGGAGGAGCTCTTCTACCGGGGCTGGATGCAGACCGCCTGGGCACGCTCCGGTCCGACCCGGACGCTGCTCGGCGCCGCGGTGGGACCGGGCTTCCTCGCCACCCAGGTCCTCTTCGCCGCCGGCCACCTGATCACCCTCCAGCCCTGGCGGCTCGCCACCTTCTTCCCCGCCCTGCTCTTCGGATGGCTGCGCGCCCGGACGGGAGGGGTGGCCGCACCGGTGGTGGCCCACACCCTCTCCAACCTGCTCGTCCTCGTCCTGCAGGCGAGCCTCGCCCCTCCCGGTTAGACCATGACCATGCCCCCCACGATCCGCGCGATGCTCGAGGAGCAGGAGGCGACGAGCCTCCACCCCCGCGCGGCGCAATCCCGCGACAGCCGCGGCCGCGATCGGCCGGATCCGGAGGACGACATGCGTCCGGCCTTCCAGCGGGACCGGGACCGGGTGCTCCACTCCAAGTCGTTCCGCCGGCTCATGGGGAAGACCCAGGTGTTCCTGGCCCCCCGGGGCGACCACTACCGCAACCGGCTCACCCACACGCTGGAGGTGGCGCAGGTGGGGCGGTCCATCGCCCGGGCGCTGCGGCTCAACGAGATGCTGGTCGAGGCGATGGTGATGGCCCACGACCTGGGGCACACCCCCTTCGGACACGCCGGCGAGCGGGTGCTGAACCGGGTGGTCCCCGGCGGCTTCCACCACGTCCAGCAGTCGGTGCGGGTGGTGGAGGTGCTCGAGAAGGAGGGGGAGGGGCTGAACCTCACCGTCGAGGTGCGGGACGGGATCCTGCGCCACTCCAAGGGGCGCGGACAGGTGCTCCTCTCGGGAGGTGCGAAGGCGCTCACGCTGGAGGCGGAGGTGGTTCGCCTCGCCGACATCGTGGCCTACGTGAACCACGACCTGGACGACGCCGTGCGCGGCGGACTGCTGCACGAGGACGAGGTCCCCCGCGACATCGCCGGCGTCCTGGGCGAGCGCCACTCGGTGCGGCTCCACACGCTCATCGGGGACGTCATCCGCTCCTCCGATCTGGACCGCGGGGAGCACATCTCCATGTCACCGCCGGTGCACGGTGCGCTCCTCGCGCTCCGGGAGTTCCTCTACGCCCGCGTCTACGAGAACCCGGTGGTGCACGACGAGTTCGCCAAGGCGCAGCGCATCCTGGAGGACCTGCACGGCTGGTGCATCGCCGACGGGGAGCGGTTGCGCGCCCGCTTCGGCGTGACACCGCGGCCCGGGGAGGACATCTCCCGCGCGGTGGCCGATTTCCTCTCCGGCATGACCGACCGGTTCGCCATGGAGACCTGGGAGAAGGTCTTCATGCCGCGCCCCTGGGCCATCGTTTGACAGCCCTTCCGACGCCCGCCTACGATCCCCGCATGCCTTCGACGGACGGAACATGAGCGACGACATCGCGGTCGGCATCGACCTCGGCACGAGCTACAGCGCCGTGGCCACGGTCCTCTCGGGCAAGCCCGAGGTGCTCACGAACGAGTGGGGCGAGCGGACCCACGCGTCGGTGGTGAGCTTCCTCGAGGACGGCACGGTGCTGGTGGGCAACAGCGCCAAGCGCAACATCATCACGAACGCCGAGAACACCATCTACTCGGCCAAGCGGCTCATCGGCCGCTTCTTCTTCTCCGACGAGGTGAAGAAGGCACAGGCGGTGATGCCCTACCTGATCGTGGAGGGGCCGAACAACGGCGTCCGCGTCCAGGTGGGGGAGAAGGTGCTCGCCATCCCCGAGGTCTCGGCGCTCGTCCTGAAGGAGATGAAGGCCATCGCCGAGACGGCCCTGGGGCGAGAGGTCCGGCGCGCCGTCATCACCTGCCCGGCCTACTTCAACGACAACCAGCGGCAAGCCACCAAGGATGCGGGGCGCATCGCCGGGCTGGAGGTGCTGCGGATCATCAACGAGCCCACGGCGGCGGCGCTGGCCTACGGGTTCGGCAAGGACGTCTCGCAGCGCATCTGCGTGTACGACCTGGGCGGCGGCACCTTCGACGTCTCGATCCTGGAGATCGGGCGGGACGTCTTCGAGGTCATCGCCACCGCCGGCGACACCTACCTGGGAGGCGACGACTTCGACGACCGGATCATGGCCTGGCTGGCCGACGACTTCCAGGCGGCCCACGGGATCGACCTGCGCCGGAACAAGTTCTGCCTGCAGATGCTGAAGGAGGCCGGAGAGAAGGCCAAGATCGAGGTGGGGCGCAACGGGCAGGCGACCATCCACGTGGAGGGCATCTGCCAGACCCCGGATGGCAAGGTGCTCGACCTCTCCCAGTCGCTCGGGGCGGACGCCTTCAACCGGATGGTGATGGACCTCGTGCAGCGGACCTTCAAGGTGTGCGACGAGGCCCTCCAGTCCGCGCGGATGACCGCCAGCGACATCGACGCGGTGATCCTGGTGGGCGCGCCCACGAGGTTGCCCATCGTCCGCCAGTCGGTGCGCCACTACTTCCAGAAGGACCCGATGGCCGGAATCGACCCGGACGAGGTGGTGGCCCAGGGCGCGGCCATCCAGGCTGCTGCGCTCACCAACCGGGGTGCGGCCGTCTCGGGGCAGGTGAGCTACCTGCTCGACGTGACGCCGCTGACCCTGCGCGTGGGGACCGCGGGCGGATGGGCCGAGGCCATCATCGAGAAGAACACCCCCATCCCCATCGAGAAGTCGAAGACCTTCACCACCAGCCGGGACGGCCAGGACCGGGTCCGCATCCGCGTCTACCAGGGGGAGTCGAAGCGGGCCGACGAGTGCGAGTTCCTCGGCGAGTTCGAGTTCTCCGGGTTCCGGGTCGGCTACCGGGGCGACGTGCAGATCCAGGTGACCTTCGAGATCGACTCGAACGGCATCGTCAACGTGTCGGCCTCCGACAGCGAGACCGGGCAGAAGGCCTCCACCACCATCCGGCTGTCCTCCGGCCTCTCCGAGACCGACATCCTCTCCGCCGCCGACCGGAACGCCGAGGTGGTGCTGTCCGGCCACGCCGCCTCCTGAGTCCAGGCCCCTACCCGACATGGATCCGTTCTTCTCGATCGAGGTGGAGACCCTGTCCGGGGCGCTCGATCAGATCGACTACTTCGCCGTCCTGAAGCTCACCGCCGCGGCGACACCGGGCGAGATCCGCGCCGCCTACCACCGCGAGTCGCGCCTTTACCACCCCGATCGGTACGCTGCGGTCGAGGACACCAACCTCCGGAACCACGTCGGGCGCATCTACCGTCGCATCAACGAGGCCTGGACCGTGCTCCGGGACGACGCCCGCCGGTGCAAGTACGCCGCCGACATCACCGGCCCCGACCGCGCCGGGAAGCTGCGATTCACCGAGGACGACGAGGCCGAGGTGAAGGAAGCCCGGAAGCGGCGAGCCGCCGAGCAGGACGGCCAGACCCCGAACGGACGGAAGTTCTTCGCCGCCGCGCAGGCCGACGCCCAGGCAGGGCGGTGGGAGGCGGCCGAGCGCAACCTCCGGCTGGCGCTGGCGTACGAGCCGGCCAACGAGCGATTCAAGGAGCTGCTCTCCCAGGCGGAGAAGAACCGGCCCAAGCAGGACTTCCGGATCAAGTAGGCCCCGTGATCCTCGACGCGGCCCTCCTCGCGCTCCTCGCCGTGGCGGCCCTCCTGGGGGCGCTTTCGGGGTTGCTGCGGCCGCTCTTCCTCTTCGCCGGCGCGGCGCTGGGATGGCTCGCGGCGCGCCACCTCTCCGAGCCGGTGGGGAAGGTGCTCGCGCGGCTCGTGCCGGAGGGGGCGTCGCGGCCGGCGGCGGCGCTGCTTCTCTTCATCGTGGTGTCACTGGCGGTCGCGCTCCTCGGTCGCAGGCTCTCACGGAACCGGGAGGGGGAGGGGAGGCCGCTCGACCGGGCCGGCGGTGCGCTGCTCGCCGGGATGGCGGCGGCCGCGGCGGGCTGGATCGGGCTCGCGGTGGCGGAGGCGGCGTCGCCGGAGTTGCCTGCGGGGTGGCAGTCGGCGCTGGCGCACAGCGACCTCGCCGGGCTGGTGCGGGAGAACGATCTCCTCGGCGGCTGGCGGCAGCGGGCCGAGAAGGCGCTGGCGGAGTTGCTGCGAGCGGCGGATCGGCCCGGGCCGGAGGGGCGCGCGGCAGGGGACCCGGAGCTGCGGCGGCTCATGGACGACCCGCGCGTGCGGGCGCTCGTGGACGAGATCCGCTCGGGCAACGCGAGCGGCGTGGTGAGGTCCCCGGAGGCCCTGCGGCTGCTCTCCGATCCCGAGTTCCGGGACCGGCTGGAGGCGGCGCAGGAGCGGATCGATCGGAAGGCGCGCTGACAGGCCGGCCAGTTCGCCGGACGAACGTTTCGGATGCGGGCATCCGATCCGGGGACGGCGAGCACGTTCCCTACGGATACGGGTATACCCCCCACCCGATCGAGAGCACGGCGAGGGCCATGTGGGGGAAAGGCGGGTCCTCGATCCGGGCCGCCTCGCCGTGCAGCATCACGGTGAGCGGCGGGGTGGACGGGCTCTCGTACCGGCCCGCCACCTTGCTCGTGAACTTCACCGCCTGGGCACGGGCGGAGGATCGAGTCACCGTGACGTCGACATTGCTCAGCATCCAGAGGCCGGTGATCCGGAAGCCACCGGAAACCTTGCTGACCGTGACATCCGTTCCGAACCCGGTGATCCGGTTGCCTTCGGCCTTCAACTCGACGAGGCCGCTCTTGTACCGGGGATTCCCTACGATGCCCTTGTTGAAGGCGAACCTCGTCGGGTTGCCGCCCGACCGGAACGACGCGACTTGTCCGTTCCACGTACCGCCGGGGGTGAGTTGGAGAGACGAAAAGGACGGCCCCCCCATCTTGCCCACGGCTACTTCCGTGTCGTCGAAGGAGGCGGCTCTGTAGGCGAATTCGTTCACATAGAAGACGATCTCACCCCGAGGCTTGGGTTGCTCACCAGCAGCGATCGATGGCGCCGCAATGC
>SESG01015491.1_pt1 | contig 20985 bp, 18 predicted proteins | sample 3171421 | NCBI WGS metagenome assembly SESG01 (sample SAMN10866946, study PRJNA518727) | freshwater metagenome | biome: subpolar coniferous forest; feature: holomictic lake; material: water; isolation source: holomictic Lake 227, 6 m and 8 m depth | place: Canada: near Kenora, Ontario | collected... | reverse complement strand
AGATTGCTGGAACGCAGTTGGTAATAACTAGTAATATAAATTAATATAACTAATTAAAAACGGCGGGGGTTTTTCCTCGCCGTTTTTTTTATTCTTTTTTTATTATAGATTTATAAGTGGGCTAAAAAAACTCTTAACTACCTCTATTTCGTTTTCTATTGACCCTGTATTGCATATATCTTCATAGTATGACTTCCTGTTAACACCAGGCAAGTCCATGTTCTTTGCATAATAGATAAGATGTTTTTTCATCATCTTGTATCCTTTATCTGATCCATAAAATTGTTTTGAAAGGGCTATATGTTCAAGAACAGTATCTAGAAAAATTTGATTTATTTTTTTACCTTCCTTTGTAAAGAACCATGGATTACCTACCAGGGCTCTTCCGATCATAACTCCATCACATCCAGTTTCCTTAAGCATTCTTTCTGCATCATCCAGATTTAAAACATCCCCATTGCCTATTACAGGTATCTTTAGAGCCTCTTTTACTTCTTTAATAAGACTCCAGTCAGATAAACCAGAAAACATTTGTACTGCTGTCCTTGGATGAACTATAACGACATCAGCTCCTTCATTTTGACATATCTTGGCGCATTCAAGTAGATTGATACAATCTGTATCTTTTCCGCTTCTTAGTTTTACGGACACCTTTTTCTTTGTAGCTTTTCTTGTCTCCGCCACTATATTAGCCATTAACCCAGGGTTTTGCATTAAGGCAGAACCACTACCACTTCTTATCACTTTTCTTACAGGACACCCTGAATTTATATTTATCTCAGAGATATAGTCAATGTCCTCTATCATACTTACAGCCTTAGAAAATGAATCTGGTTTTGAACCAAAAAGCTGTACGATTAGTGGCGAGTCTCCTTCTAAGATCTTAAGTAAATTAGTTGTATTCCTATGTTTTCTCCATAAACCTTCGACACTGACCATTTCTGAATAAACATATTTAACACCAAATTTTCTATTAATTAGTCTAAAAGGGGAATCGCTGAGTCCTGCAAGAGGAGCGGTATGAAGAAGGTCAATTAACGAGCGAGACATTTACACCACCACTGGAATTTAATTTCTTCTCAAAATCATTTTTATCCTCTGATTTTATAAAATAATCTTCCACTTTGTAAGAAGCCCTTGGTGGAAGCTTTATCCTAGACCCCTTCTTTATTTTTAAACTACCTGACATCATTTTCTTACTGAACTCTGGGTTGTAATTATGTATTTCTGACACGTTTAAACCAGATATCTTTGATAGGCTATCAATATCCATTTCTTTTTCTATTGTTACATAAGAAAAATTCATGGCATGCTCTTTCTCTATAGGACCAAATAATCTATCGCTATAGACAGTAACATAAAGTGCCGCAAGAAATTCTGAATAAAAATTCTGTGAGGCAAAGCCGAATCTTGTTGTGTCATATTCTGCTATTATCTTTGATATATCCTTTGTTTTTAGTTTCTTAGATGCGTTCTTTAATCCGCCAGGACCGTGATTGTATGCGGTAATAGCAAGGGGCCATGTACCAAGTATCTTGTAATTCTCTTTAAATAATTCTGCTGCTACTGCACTTGCCTTAAAAGGAGAATACCTCTCGTCATAGCTGGCGTCTGTTTCCATGAATTTTTTACCAGTATTATCCATTATCTGCCAAATACCTTTTGCACCGACTTTGGAGCCTGCTCGTATCTCAAAGGATGATTCTACAAAAGGTATCCTTGTTAACTCCCATGGCAGGTTATTTTCCTTAAATATATCCTCTATTATCGGTAGATACTTGGAAGAAACCGTCAGTCCTTTTATAACGCTGTCCTTTTGACCGCTCTGTGTTCTTACATTTTCAAAAGCAAACTTTGATTCTTCATTACTCATTCTACTTTTTATTATCTTTGCAATAACCTTTTCGTCTTTAGTCTTTGGAATAAAATATTTTATACCCTTAACGCTTGCTATCTTTTTTAATATTTTTTTCACATTATCTTTTTCTTCAGCAACTTTTTTTCTAAACTTAAGTTCTCTTGATACACTGTTCCATTTCTTATTATAAACGATATCACTAGCGCTAATAACTCTGTAAACTATCGATAGATCATCTTTGTCATGTACTAGAACTGTAGATAATGGATATATAGCGTATATCTGAGACCAAAAGAATACTCTGTCTGATAAGCCCTTAGGGATTTTAAACGTGCTTGATATTAGATTATCTGGGTCTTTTAAGATATCCCTCAAAATATCCATTTCTGTTTTTTTTGTATTAGGTTCATCATTGCCATACGAAGATTCTGAAAATTTTATTTGGTCAGTCCATGGCCTATCAACATCAAGCATAGATGCATTACAAATAGATATAATTATAAATAATAAAGCAAACATCTTTATAAATCAGTACCACAAAGTACACTAAGATTGTATACTTATGAATAAAATAATTCAAGGGGGGATGCGATGTCCAACTGGTTACAAATAACTGAGTACTCATTGAGGAAAGGAATTAGTGTCTCCACTATAAGAAGAAAAATTAAGAGCAATACTATTAAGCATAAGATAGAGAATGGAAAATATTTCATAATGGATGATAATCTTGAAAATAATCAGGAGGATTTCTCTTTTTGTATAAACACCTTGGGAAACACAGGGAACAACAAAACATGCTTTACTAACATAGAAGACCTTATAACTTTTGCTCAACATTCCATAGATGCAGTAACAGAGCTTAATCGAGGCATAATAGAAGAAAAGGATAAAATAGTTAAAGTTCAGGAAGACACAATTATGCATTTAAGAGAGCAGATAGGTGAATTAAAGATGTTGATAGAGGTTTTAGAAAAGAACAATTAGATCAAGTTACTTTTATCTTCTTGTCTACTGTCATTATACCTTTTTCCATTAACTTTCTCTTAAGAACAGCACTGCCTGTTTGAGCCCATCTGTCATATGATTTAATAAGATCTTCCACTTTTGTGATATTAGTGTCAAAACTTACCTCTATAAGTATATCAATAAGGGTAGAGAACCTAGCGCAAACATCTTTATATATGGAACGTAACTCCGATGACCCAGCCACCTTTGACAGATTAGAAAAAGCAAGACCACCAATGTTTATATAATAAGGAAGGTCTATTATTTTTCTGTTAAAACTCTCACTAAAAAAACCTCCCACGTATAATGAATAATCTCCCACATATTTTAGCATTATTTTTTTTTGTTCTATAGGTTCCATTAAAGATTTATGAAATATTATAGATAGTGGAGTATCACCATAAGTCTGATTTAGATCTCCGTTAACAATGTTCTCTTTTGTGTTTTTAGACAGTAGGTTTACGAGATACAATTTTGCTAATTCAGAGATCTTTACGTTCTGATTCTTTATGGCAATATCTATCTGGTCCTTAAAGAACTCGTCCATTTGTTTTGTTATAATAAGGTCCAAAGACATTAAAGAACCTCTCTGCAAAACTTAGTTTGAGACAATAGAAACATTTTCTCTTCCATCTTTAAAGTATTTCCTTGCTACATCCTGTATATCTTTTGTAGTCAGAGATAATACACTTTTGGAGTAGTTAAGCATCGTTGAATATCCATCACCAAACATCTCGTCAAACCCCATAGTTATAGCCTGTTCAGAAAAGGACTGCATTGATATTGCGTTACGACCTATTATGAAGTTTTTGCCTCTTAGAAGTTCCTTTTCAGAAATACTGTCTTCTACAAGTCGTTTTATCTGTTTCCTTATCTCCTCTATGGCTTTGTCTACTTTAGCGTTCTCACTGGCAATATATGCACCAAAATATCCTGTTTCTGGACCATATAACTCAATAGGTGCAACCGTATAAGCAAGGCTCTGTTTGTCTCTAAGTTCCATAAACAACCTACCGCTTTGTCCTCCCAGTACTGAATCAATAAGGCTAAGCGGATACTTGTCTGTTGATCTTAGCCCACAGGTTTTGTAAGCAATAAAGATATGAGCCTGCTTACTCTCTTTCTTAAATCTTGTGATCCTGTTCTCTGCCTGCTCAGGCTCTTCCTTAGGCATAATAATCTCTGGACTCTTATTATCTATTTTAGAGATCAAATCATCAACCCATTTTAGAAGTTCTGACTTATTAAAATCACCTGTAACAGAGAACACAAGTTTCTTTGGGTTTAATATCATCTTATAAAAAGCTATAACATCTGTTCTTGTTATTTTCTTTATACTGTCTAGCGTTCCCAATATATCAAATTTATAAGGATACTCTTTGTACATCGTCTTTAACAATAGCTGTCTAGCGTATTGAGCAAGATTATCTTGTATAGATCTTATATCATCCTCTATTACTTTCTTTTCTGTATCAAAATAGTCCTGTTTAAATTTTGGCTTAAGGATAATCTTAGAAGTAAGATCTAACATATCAGAAAAGAACGGTTTCATAAAATCTACACTTATACCTACGCTATTACGACCGCTAAAAGCGCTTAGACTTGAGGCAGTACTATCTATTATATCAGCTATATCAGCAAAAGATAAATCATCAGCCCCAAGAGTTAATGTCCTAGCTAGAAGGTTGGATATACCCTGATTGGCCTCTGTTTCAAATAACACTCCTCCTGGCATTAATACCTTCATAGAGACTAGAGGAGTTGAAGTTATCCTTCTTGTTATTATCTTAGCACCAGACTTGTGAACAACCATTTCTGGTTCTTCTACTGTTATCTTCGCGTCAAAATTATAGTCAGCGTCTTCAGTAATACTATCAACAACAGAAGTTCTACTGGTGTTATATTCTTTTTTTGATATCACTTTTTCTTTTTTTTGGTCTTTTGTAATAAAACTTTGATTAAATATTTCTAATAATTTTTTTTCTTGTATCTCGCATTCATTTGGAACAACAGCAGAAATACTTACTTTTGAAGCATCTAGATACCTTCCCATAACATCTGTTATGTTCTGAACACCGATTTTTCTAAGTCTGGCAAAATAAGTTTTTTCAAAGTCTAACCCACCAGTAACACATACTAAATGGCCTATCTTACTAGCAAAGCCTTCTACTTTTTCTCTCTCATAAACTTTGTCACTTAAAAGAATTGTTTTTGCTTTTTCTATTTCATTTATACTAACGTCGTTCTTTAATTTTTTTATTTCTTTAGAAAGATCTAACATTACATCGCTAATTCTTTTTTCTGGATCCTTAGTAGATCCATCAAAGGTAAATGATATATTAAAAGTTCCGCCATATCTTGGCGTGTATGCATAAGAACCAACTGACGTAACAGAGCCTTTTTCCACTCTTAATAATTTAACTAATCTTGAACTATCTCCTTGTCCAAGTATTATGCCTAATATATCAAGAGCAGGAACATCTTCATGATCTAGCTCTGGTATAGGAAAACCAAAAACAAGACTTAGTTCATTAACATCCATCTGATGAACTTTGCAGACTTGATCTTCTTTTATTTTAACAAGATCTATTTTTGTCTTATTACTTTTTTTGTCTTTTATTTCCCCAAAAATTGATTCTATTTTTTCAAAGACTTGTTCAGTATCTTTTACGTTTCCACATACAACCAACAGAGAATTAGAAGGAGTATAGAACCGTGAATAATAATCCAGTATTTTTTCTCTACTAATAGTCCTTATTATATCTTCATACCCTATAATTGGTCGACTATATGGATGCCCCTTAAAGTGTACCTCAAAAAAATTCTCAGAAGCAACACTACCTGGTATGTCCTGATATCTTCTTATCTCTTCAACTATGACTTCTCTTTCTGAATCAATTTCCTCTTGAATAAAGCTTGGACAAAAAACCAGATCCTTTAAAGTTAACAGGCCTTCTTCCAGGTGTATTGAAGGAATCGTTATATAATAGCAGGTATATTCCTTTGAAGTAAAAGCGTTAAGGTCTCCGCCAAGTGATTCTATTACCTGAGCTATTTCTCCGACTGCATGCTTTTCTGTGCCTTTAAACAGAAGGTGTTCTATAAAGTGAGAAACACCATATTCTGATTCGTGTTCATTAACAGAGCCACAGGATATCCAAACTTGTACGCTTACAACATCTGAGGCCTGATTTTTTATAACAAAAGAGTTTAAGCCATTAGGTAGAATTTTATTTTTCATATTTATTCCTTTTAATGATACTTTATCCGATATGCTCGCAAATATAAAGCACTTATACATTCACGTACCTTTCTGTAAAAACAAATGCCCTTACTGTGACTTTTTCTCTGTTCCAAATTCTGAAAAAAAGGATATCGACCTATATATAGGTGCCATAATAAAAGAGATACAGTCTTTTTCTCATAGTCTAAGTAAGCCTCTTGATACTGTTTACTTTGGCGGTGGCAGCCCCCTAATGGCTGGAAATGCTAATATAAGCAAAATTCTTGATAAAATATCAGGATTTATATCCAAGGAAACAGAGTTAAGCATTGAAGTTAACCCTGAACATCTAGAGGGTAGTTTTGAATTCCTTACCCTTGGTTTTAACCGAATAAGCATAGGGGTTCAAACAACCAATTCAGCTATTCTTAAGAAGATAAAAAGGAAATATAATCCTAAGGTTTTAGTCGATAATATAAAAAAAATACGAGCCAGGAACATATTATTATCTATAGACATCATGTTTGGTTTGCCTGGTCAAAAGCTAAAGGACCTAGAAGAGGATCTCGACTTTATAATTGATCAAAAACCAGACCATATATCCTGTTATCTTTTTACTCCACCTTATGGCTATGAACTAAAAGACGAATGTGCTTCAGATTCACTTACAGAAAAAATGTTTAGCATGATCCACACGGTCTTGTGTAAACATGGATATGAACATTACGAAGTATCAAATTATTGTTTAAAAAATAAAGTATGTAAGCACAACATGGCCTATTGGGAAAGGAAGTCTTACGTTGGTGTTGGTGCTGCTGCCCATTCTTTTATTTCTCAGGAAAAACAACGCAGGTGGCATAAAAAAAATATAGAATCATACATAAATAATCCATTATCCTTTGAGGAGAAAGAAATAATTACCCCTCAAATGGCAATTACAGAAGAAATAATGCTTGGTTTAAGGCTTATTAATAAGGGAATAAAGATAGATTTAGTAAAAAATAAGGATTATCAGGCACTAATAAACAGAGGGCTTTTAAAGATTAACAAAGATCATTTATTGGTAACAGAATCCGGTATAACACTACTGGATTACATAATTACCTCGCTAGTTTGATTTTTTATCTGCTTGACATTTCACATAACATTAGTTATTATTCCACTTTAGTACAGGAGGTAGCTATATGGCTAAATACGAAAAGGTTTCATATAAAGATCTTTGTAGTGACAAAACAACTGCGGCCTTACCTTTAAACTGGAGAAAATCTTCTGGAGAAATTTCTAAGGTAATAGTCCCAAAAGAAATAACGGGTACAAAAGCAAATATCGTTGTGTTGACCCCAGAATCTTTTCCAACTGGATCATCTTATGATGGGTGCGCCTATTTCAATCTTAGAAACATGATAGAGAATAAAAAGATCAAAGGGACGACTGTAGAAGTTTGTGCCTTAGATAGCGCTATTATTAGTTATGCATGGGCTAGCTCGCTATTAGGCATAAAATGTATTTTACGTGTACCACAAATGACAAGTCCCTATTGGATCAAAAAAGCAACTGACTACGGCGCAAAAATAGAATTTGAAGGTGTCAAAACACTAGATGTTACAAGAATAATAGATTCAAACAAGAAGAAGGATAATTTTATTTCCGAATTCCAGGCACCTGTTTCTTATTCCTATCATGCACACGTAACAGGTAAAGCTATAGCTAAAGCAGTAGAAGGTATCGGAAACAGCAAGCTAGTTATCCTTGCCTATCCAGCATCTTCAGGAGCTCTTACTGGCGCTTCAAACACGACTAAAATTGGTTTCCCATATTCAAAGACTATCGTAGTAGAACCAGAAGCATGCTCAACTTTTTATAATAACAAAAAAGGTGTACACCGATTATCTGGAATGGGTTATGGTTTTATACCTTTAATACATAATCTAATGGCTACAGACTATGTAATGCCAATCGATGAAAACGAAGCAATAAAAACCCTAAAGTGTATAGAAGATTTTGGAAGTAAAATAGCTTCTGAATTTAAAATAGACACAAGAGCTGTAAAACCAATGGTACAAAAATTTGGTATTTCCACAGTGGCCTGCATAATATCTGCCATCAATCTTGCCGATCAGCTACACCTTGGAGCAGATGATAATGTTGTCATAATCGGTGAAGACACTTCAATGCCATATAGAGATGTCCTAAAGGCTGAATTAATGGAAGACATAGAAGTAAAACAGATTATAGAGGAATCATTTATAAAAACAAAATTTAGACCTATCGTGGATGTGACTGGGCAAAGGCAAAGAGAACGATTATTTAAAAAGAAAAACGATTTTTGGATAAGAAGAGGTCTTGACGAAAATATTCTGGAAAATATGAGAAAGAAAGAATATTGGGAAAAACTTACTTCTTTCTAAAGATTATTTGTCTTCGTAGATAAGATCACTAGATATAATGTTTCTATTTAATTTTTTGTTCTTTTCTATATAGACGCCCTCTAGCACCAAGGAATCACTTATGTGTGTGTTTTCACTAACAGTAACGTTATTTCCAATAATAGTGTTAGGCCCAACAACGCTTCCTTTTTCTATTTTTACATCTGTGCCTATGAATACTGGAGCACACAGAGTAGATTCGCTATCTATATAAGAACCATTACCTATCCAAATATTATCAACAATCTCATTTATCTCACTACCAATATCGTCGTTCTTACAATATTGAGTTACAAATTCTTCATGTGTTAAACTAAGCTCACACTTTGACAATAGTTCCAGTATCCTTATATTACAATCTAGATATTTTTTCATATCTCCAGTTTCTATCCAAAGGTCCTTTTCATTCATTATGAAAGAGTTTATATGACCTCCAGAGGATAAATACGGAATATAAAAATCCCTAACAAGACACTTTGGTGCTTTTTTGCTTTTTATTAAACTAAAAATACCAGGGTTCAATATTTGTATTCCAGAGAACATATACTGTTTGTATATATTAGAAGGCTCACCACCTATTGCAACAACATTAGAAAAATCATCTACAAATATCGCTGTCTCTTTATTGTCCCTTTTTCTAAGAGCCATAGTAACCATGTTTTTTTTTCTTTTGTGTCTACTGATCATATCTTCAAGGTTTATATCAAAAATGATATCACCATTTATTACAAGAAAATCATCATCCTTTAAAGACTGTTCAAAAGAAAGAACACCTCCTAGTGTTCCAAGAATCTCAGTCTCTAAACTAAAACTTATATTCATCTCTTTAGGTTTTCTGATATTTTCAAATTGTTCAGGAAAATAATGCCTATTCACAAAAACTTCTTTTATCCCATTTTGATCTAAAAAATTAAGAGTATATTCAAGTATCGGGATACCTAAAACATTAACCAGGGGTTTAGCGACAGAATCGGTCAAAGGTTTTAATCTTGTTCCATATCCAGCACAAAGAATTAATGCTTTCATTTATAAAACTTCCTCTACAATTATCTTTTCCCACTCTGGGAATTTTACTAAAGCATCCTTTAATCTGCTTATACTTATAGGAATGTATGGAAGATAGCTCGCCTTACCTTTTTCTATCTTCTGGTACGCAAAGGTTCCAAGTATCTTTATTCCTCTTTGAATAAGGCAAACATCACAGAACCTTGAGTATTCATCATGCGTACATTTAACTATATCTTTAATACTGTCGTAATACTGCTCCTTTATCTCATTATATAGGGAATCCTCTAGTTCTATATACGGGTCTATCATGAGCGATGCTATATCATAAGTAAAAGGTCCAAGTCTTGTATCCTGTATATCTATCATGTAAACATTGTTTTTATGTATCATCAGATTTCTAGAATGATAATCCCTATGCTGAACGAGAAAGGTCTGTTTCATCATTTCATCTACGATCGACTTGTATAAATCATTAAGTTTTAGCTCTTTTTCTTCTGTTATATTCTTATTACTCAATACTTTTATATAATAATTACTAGTCATATTTAATTCTGACATGAATTTTTCATGAGTGAATTTTATTTTTAGCGGATAGATTTCCTTTCCATTTGTCTGATATTCGAAAGCTGTTCTTTGTAATTTAATAAGCTGAGAGATCGCGTCTTTGTAATATTTTTTAAGGAGATCTTTATCTTTTATGCTCTGTAGATGGACATCACCAATGTCTTCCTGAACAAGTATACCTTGTTCTTGGAAAATTTTGTGTATGGAAGGAACTCTTACACCCATTTCTAAGTAAGACTCTATGGATAACACATTTGAATCGTTTTCATCAAAAGCATCTCCGTGCATTAATATAAGGCTTTTGCTATTGCCCTGAATCCTATAGTATTTTCTTGTTGATGCATCGCCTGCAAGTAGTGTTACTTTGGCACCATCAATTCCAAGACTATCAATAATTTTATCGATCGATCTTTCCATAGCTGTTAATATTACGATAATACTGATAAGATATCAAAAGAAACTATGATAAAGAAAAACGTCAAATGGCTCATGGTAATTATACTGGCTTTCTTGGCTGGTTTTATCTTTAATTCCTATACTAATGACCGCCGTAAACCAGTAAATAACGATATAAAAATAAATGGAGAAATCTTTAAGCCAATAGCCTATAAAAACTCTGACCAAAAAGAAATGCCAGATGAAACCAAAAGAGCCTACCATAATCTAATATCAGCTTATTTTACTTACATAAACAATGAAGACACAGACAGTAAAACAACATTTAGTGAATTCATAAAGCTAAGAAGAGACAAAAAGATCCAAGATAAAACATACTCTATAGAGGATGAGAAAGTAGAAAAACAAGTGTTGGAATGGTATGGAAGATTAAATGATATAAATAAAATACCTGGATATGAAGTTAACACCTACCATGTTAACGGAACTGTTACATTAGAAAATGGGCTAAGAAATATTTGCTCAACAGAAAAAAGGAAAGTTTTTAATATTTTAGTTGGGGTATATCTTAATCCATTAACAAAAAATTTATTTCCAGTTGTGCCTGTTGGTAACATAAACACAGAACAGCCTCTTGATTATAGTTTTGTAGATTGTGAAAACAGAAATTTTCAACTTAGTTTTATTTTAGGGAATCAAATGGAGATGGAGTCTCCTCCTGTTTACCTTGTGGCATATGCCTTTTATACAACAAGTAATGGAACACCATCTATGATAGCGATGGGAACAGAAAATAAAGTAAGTGGGATTCCGCCATCAGTTCTGTCCAAAAGAAAAACAAATCAACCAGTAGTAATTAAGCTTTCACAATTAAAAAAAGAAACAACAAGCTCAGATATTAATATGGACACAAGCCCTAATTCTTTAATTAACACTTACGGATTAGACGACTTGGCAGCTATTATACCTGACTTTAAAACATTCCGAACAACAATATCCGCTGCAAATGGACTTGCAAGAATAAAGTCTCTTCCAATAAATTCAAATATTCTTTTTGAGATAAGCAAGCAAGATGGGCAAAAAACATCATTTATAGTCCCAACATCTTCTGATGACATTAATATTGAAATACCAAACACCAAGGACCTAAAAAATAATTCACTTATAGTAATTCCTCCAGTCAATATCAAAGATGGAGAAATAATCATATTTTCAAAAACCAATAAAAACAAATTTTCTTATAGCTTTAATAATCAAGAGAGAAAAAATATTACGATTGATAATTTAGCAGATACAGAGACCTTCCTGGAAATAAGGTCCGAAAACAGAAGTGTAGGTTTAATGCCTGTTTATATTAATAAAAAAGGAACAAGCATAATAGAGCCCAGTCCTAAGATTATAGACAACATTTCTGGACAAGTATTTTTAAATGATTCTGTGGCAGAAGGCAAACGGCCATGTAAAGAATGTTTAATAAGCGTAAAATATACTGATAAATATGCTAGTACTAATAATAATGGGGTTTTTGCAATTAAGAATCTTGCTATAATTGATAACCAGGCTCAATTTAACATAGACACTAATGGTTCAAGTGTTATCTATAACATCTTAACTCATGGACCAATAGACAAGCTAAACCTGAACATAACTATTCCATCTAAGAATCTGCTGGATTCTTGGAATCAAATTATTCCAACCATGCCAAATAATGGACTTGTTTTTGTATATTACCCACAAAGGAGTTTGCGTTCTTTCTTGGTAAAGATTGATGACTATACTACTATTAAAGCTAATTATTTTTCTGAAAAAGCTAATCTACCCTCTAAACAACTAGATATCTCTCCTTACGAACCTTCAAGCCCTGGTTTTGGTAAATTTATTTTTTCAGATATTAAACCTGGCAATTATGTTCTATATTTATTAAACAGTGATAGAATAATCCATTCAAGGATTATAAGAGTAGAGGCAGGGAAAATAACTTTAATAAACTAGAAGAGGACTATTATGAAAAAGAAAAACTTGTACTTTGTTATCGCTATAATCACAATAATAGCAGTTACTGTTTTAATTATCGTTTCAAACAAAAATAGTGATTGCAAAAAAACAGATGAATCTATGTGTAGAATCAAGGTTGAAAACACATTGATACAATTAAGGGTCGCGTACTCAAAAGCAGCACAGGAAAAAGGCCTAATGTGGGTAACTGAGCTTGAGGAAAACACTGGAATGATCTTTGTTTATGATGACTCTAAACCTCTTGCTTTCTGGATGAAAAACACTCTGATACCCCTTAGTATCGCTTTTGTGGAAACTGACGGAAGAATAGCCAAGATTTATGACATGTACCCAGAGCCAAAGAAAGAGGAAACAGATTTAACCATATATCCATCCAGAACACCTGTACGTTATGCCATAGAGATGCCTCTGGGTTGGTTCTCAATAAACAATATTAAGAGCAATTCCTATATAAAGATCCCAAAAGAACTGATCTAGGGCACCTACAGAACTTCTTTGGTCTCTTTTGTGTCTTTTTTATCGACTATCTGTTCAAGAACCTTGTCAGACTCTTCCTTAACTTCTTTTATATCTTTTTTGCTTTTATCTTTTGATTTCTCTTTTTTAACTTCTTCTTTTCTCACTTCTTCTTTAGAAGCTGTTTCATCTTTTTTTACTTCTTCTACTACCTTCCCAAGACATTTAGCAAGATGTGTCTCTAGCTTAGGGTGCACTGCAAGTTTATTGCAATCTACGGTAGTCAAAGCTAGTGAGCCACCTATAACCCTGCTTAGCCAGCAAATGCAGGCATTGGTATCTATATAATAATACATATCATCTATACCCAGATCAGCCCTAACTATATGTGTTGTTTTAACGTCTAGATCGACTTTTGTAAGCTTAGAACTTTCAGCAGAAACACTAAAACAGAAAAGGAACAGAGATAAAACCATTAAGTAAGTAACTTTTTTCATATACCCTCCTATGCCTAATAATTGTTACATACTACAGCATCAAATTTGAATTAAAAAGGGAAATTTTCCCTTGCCTTAATGGTTATTAATTAATATTTTATGAAACTCGGAGAAACTAGATGAGCCTTAAGAAGATATATCTACCAATACTTTCGTTCTGCTATGGAATTTACAATTTTTTTGCAATATCCATTTTGATTTATCTATTTATTGCTCAAAAAACCTGGAATCCATCAGGAAATATAAGAAGGATAAAGAAGACTATATGAAAATAGGTGTCGTATCAGATTATTTCTATCCAGTTATCGGCGGAATTTCTGAGCATGTTTATAATTTTTCAAAATATGCACAAAAAATGGGGCATGATGTAAAGCTTATAACACCAGCACCAATGAACTACAGTGCAAAAGAGCTAAAAGAGATAGACGAGGCTATGTTACCTGGTCAGGTTATAAGACTTGGACATCACTTACCTGTATTCTCTAATGCATCTCTAAGCAGAATAGGAATAGCTTGGTCTATAGATAAAAAACTAAAAGAACTTTTTGAGAAAGAAAAATTTGATGTCATTCATACTCATTCACCATTGGCTGGCTATATCCCTATGCTATCAGTTAAATACAGTAATACCCTTACTGTTGGAACGATGCATACATATTTTAAGGATAATTATTGGTTTAAGAAATTTAAGAAATATATAGTCAGATATTATGATGCTCTAGATGGATGTATCTCTGTTTCAGATTCTAGCAGGGATCTTATTAATCAATACCTAGACAGAACTCCAACAGTAATAAACAACGGTATAGACGTAAATCTATTCGGTAATACTAAGGAAAAGATAGAAAAATTTAATGATGGCAAACTAAACGTCTTCTTTGTTGGAAGAGCAGAGACAAGAAATGGAATAGATGTATTAATAAACGCCTTCATTAAGGCAATAAAAGAATATAAGAATATGCGTCTTATAATCGCTGGAGATGGACCTTTTTTACAATGTTACAAGGACATGGTCCCATTAGAGCTTAAGGATGATATCCATTTTGTAGGAAGAATCTACGAAGAAAGACCAGCGTATTACAACACGGCTGACATCCATGTTTTCCCTGCAGAAATCGCGACATTTAGTATAACTGTTCTAGAGGGTATGGCTGCTGGTAAACCAGTTATTACTACAGATATGAAAAGTTTTAAAGAGATCCTTGAGAATGGAAAAGAAGGTTTTCTTGTAAAATATGGTGACTATGATGCGATGGCAAAAACAATACTTACTCTAGCTAAGAACAAGGAACTTAGAGAATCTGTTGGTGTCGCAGCCAGAAAAAGATCAATGAACTATTCATGGGAAAAAGTAACAGAAAGGATTATTGATTTCTACAGAGTTTGTCACAAAAAGTCTTTGAACAAGTATCCAATTATTTAACAATTTATGCCACTAACTAAAAAGATAAAAATAATTTTTTACATACTGTGCGGTATAATTCTATCGCTGCTTAGTTCTATTGCCATATTTCTATTAAGCCAAGATCCACTACTTTCTTTAATCTTTGGTTTTTTACCATTTGTAATTATAGGAGTTTTACTAACTTATGTTTTCTATCCAAAATTTGACCCGTGCTCATCAATAAGATTTGATAAAACAAAAAAACTAGTAGCCTTAACCTTTGATGATGGCCCAACAAATGGTTTTACAGAGGAAGTACTCTCAATATTAGAACAAAAAAAAGTTGTAGCTACTTTTTTTGTAATAGGCAGCAAGGCTTCTAATAATACAGAATTAACTCTTAATATTATAAAAAAGGGACATGAACTTGGCGCTCATACCTATACACACAAAAAGTTACATCTATCAGATATAAAAATTTTTGATGAAGAGATATCAAAAAGTATAGATTTTATAAGATCAGCTTACAAAACACTTGATAAGGAAAAAGATTATAAAAAAATATTTAGGTCACCGCACGGTTTTAAGAACATTAGGCTAAAAAGATACCTGATCAAGAATAAAATAGCCCTAATACCATGGACCAGGGGGGTCTGGGATACAGATGCGCCTGGGGCAGAATGGATAGTCACAAAGGCTACAGAAAAACCAAGGAACAACGAAATAATACTCTTTCACGACGGAAAAGGCTTAGACAATAAGATACTAAAAACACAAAGTTTAGGGCTCTTACAGGCTCTACCAAAAGTTATAGACTTCTATAAAAATAAGGGCTACACCTTTATCAAAGTATCTGATCTCATTAGGTAGTTATGAAAAAGAAAAATGTAATACACACTATCGGCATCGTTGTATCTATCTTGTTTATTTATTTGGTCTTTAGAGGTGCAAACCTTTCTGACGTCCTACACTATATTTCAAAATTAAATATTTCCTTACTAATACTTGTATCAACGATGAGTTTGATTCTTATAGTTGTAAAGACATACAGATGGAAGTTGCTTTTGGATAAATCAGACAAGATCTCCTATAAAAAGCTTCTGCCTATAAATTTTATAGCACATTTCCTTAATATTGTTTTTCCATTAAGGGCTGGTGAAGTTGCTCAAATATTCCTGACAAAATCTTATACAAAGACAAGCAAATCGAACATAGTAGGGAGCCTGTTCCTAAATAAATTTATGGAGCTTATCTCTTTGCTCATCATTTTTTATTCTCTAATGGTTTTTGTCTCTATACCTGTTCCTTCTTTTTGGATCAATCCTCTAAGGTACCTACTTGTTTTTACTATAATATTTCTTTTGTTGTTCGCTTTTAATATCGTAGATGTAAGAAAGATAAAAGAACCATCCAACAAAGTGCTGGCTAGCCTGTATAGATTTCTTTTATCTCTAAAACATATTCAAGACAAAATGCTTTTAATAAAATCAATTCTTCTGTCTGTCCTGGTATGGGGCATAGAACTTGCGATGATATACATACTGCTTTTTGCTTTTGGTATAATAATTCCTTTTTGGGCAACTATAGTTATCGTTGTAGGTATTAACCTGGCGATGTTAATACCAGCTACTAGTGCAAGTTTTGGGACCTATGAGTATGCTATTATCTTGGTTCTTGGCATATTCTCTGTATCTAAAGAACATGCTGTAGCTTTTGCAATAATGTTACATTTTTTAGAGATAATATCTGTTCTTATCGTCGGATTCATCTTCTATATTAGAATAAAAAAAGAGAGGCCTCTCTGGGAGAAAGAAATAAAATGATCTCTTCTATTATTCTTTCTTATCTATTAATCAGCTCCTCTTACGCATCAAATAGCATAGTAATCGATAATTTCGAACAGAGTATTGATAAAAGCACAGAGAAGCTAGTAGCTCCTATAAACTGGAGTAGCGGTAATAAAAAAGAAGGCCAGATAGATTATTATCTAAAGAAAGAAGATGGTAACACCTTCCTTAGAGCTGAGTCAATTCTTGGTACAAGCGGAAAAGTTATATATACAAACAAAAAAATAAAGATTTCTGAGACTCCTTTTCTTTCATGGAAATGGAGAGCTATAAAATTTCCAAGTTTGCAATCTATAGACGGATTAGAAGAGCCTGATAATGTAGCTACTGTTTATGTATTATTCAAAAAAGGATGGACAAACTATCTAATAAAATATGACTGGAGCCAGTTCAATTGTAAGAACAAAGAGAACGGAGAACCTTTTTACTTTAAATCCAGAAGCTCTGCGGCTTTTTGGTCAATATATGTAAAACCAATGAGATGTACAAATAACAGTATAAAGAGTTGTTCAGACCCTGTTGATAAATGGATCTCTGAAAAAGTTAATATCGTTGATGATTTTAAACTCATATTTAAAAAAGATTGGCAGCCGGAGTATATAGAGGGAATAGGAGTATTGGTTGATGGCGACCAAACAAACACATCAGGTGTATCTGCCGATTTTGATGATTTTATACTAAGCGCTGAATAGAATATTCAAGCACCAGGAGTAAGAATGCGAAGGACATACATAAACACCAAAGAATCACTAAAAAAAATGCTGGTAAGATACAATAATTTTGCATTTAACAATTCTTACATAATCTTTATAGTTGTAGCTATAACAATAGGAATAAGCGCTTTTTATGCTTCCAAGTTACCAGTAAAAACAGATTTTTTTGAACTTCTGCCAGAGAATTACAGAAGCATCGGCGATCTTAATAGGGTCATTGATAGTGTTGGTGGAGTTGGTAATCTAATTATAGCTGTAGAAACAAAGAACCCAAAAGCTGCACAAAGATTCGTAGAAGATGTCGCGAAGGATGTAGAAAAACTACCGAAGAGCATGGTTACTGATGTTAATTATAATATTAAAGACCTTAGAAAGTTTTACGAGGATAACGCTCTGTTCTATTTAGATAAGGACGATTTATTAAAAGTTAAATCCCGTCTTTCTGCAAAATTAGATTATGAGAAAAAAAAGAACAATCCCTTATACTTTTTTAAAGAATTCCTGACTCCAGTTGATTTTAATATAGACGACATACAAGACAAATATCAAGGTAAAACAAACAAGAACAAAGACTCATTTAAAGATGGGTACATAAACGGATATAATGAGACCTTATTTGCAATAATGATAAAACCAAGGGGAAGTGCAGCAGGAATATCACAGGCTAAAATACTCATTAATGAAGTTAATAAGATCCTGGCAAATCATCCTACTGCAAACTATGACCCATCAATAAAAACTCACTTATGTGGCAATGTTCAGAGTATGTTAGAGGAATACGACATAATTATCAATGATGTCGTATCAACATTACTTCTGGTCTTTGCACTTGTTGGTGTGGTTATCTTTATATTCTTGGGAACCTTCAGTTCCATATTTATATTATTGTTTAATCTATCAGTAGCTGCTGTCTGGACGATGGGAATAACCTACTGGCATGTTGGTTACCTAAACTCTCAAACAGCCTTTTTATCATCCCTTATAATAGGTACCGGCGTTAATTACGGGATAATATACCTAGCTAGATACTATGAGGAAAGAAATAAAGGGAAATCCGTCAATGAATCATTAATGATAGCTAGCCAGACAACGATCATTCAAACATTTTTAGCATCAGCAGCAACAACTGTTGCATTTATAACACTGATGCTTGCACATACTAGAGGTTTTAGTCAGTTTGGTTTTATAGGTTCAATCGGAATAACCTTGTGCTGGATAAACACCTTCACAATTCTGCCTGTTTTTATACTTATATGGGAAAAAATTGTTAGTAAGTTCAAGATCAAAAAATTAATCAATATACATTTTAATTCCTTTAAACATGTAACACCCTTTGTAATTAAACATCATGTCCTTATTCATATTGTAACGACAGTTTTTTTTATAGCTTCTTTTTTCTACCTATATAGCTATTACCCAAAAAGATACGAAACTGATTTTTCAAAATTACGTAATGTTCAGAGCACAAAACAGGGAACCGCTTATTGGGATGAGAAAGTCGGCAAAATGTTTGGGGATAACACATCTTTAACACCAGGTGTAGTAATCGTAAGCAATCCACAAGAAGCTGAACAAGTTTGTGAAAGCATAGATAAGAAAATGGCTAAGCTTGATCCAAAGTTCAGAAAGATAGCTTCTTGTTACAGCGTAAGTAGAATGCTACCTGATAATCAGGCAGAAAAATTACCGATAATAAAAGACATTAAGAACATGTTATACAGCGGAACAATAAAGTTCCTAGATGAAGACAAATATAATGACATACTAAAATATAGAGAAAAAATAAGGACCAAGGCACTTACAATAAAAGATCTTCCTTATTATGTTACCAAGAATTTTGATGATATCTACGGCAATAAAGGCGTAATAGTCGTTGTTAATCCGTTAATGGAACAAAAGCTAACAGAGAATCTAATAACATTTGCTGAATTAATAAGAGAAAATACTCTGCCTAACGGAAAAATAGTCTACTCTTCTGGTGAAGCAGTAATATATGCAGATCTTTTAAAAGCAATAGATATAGACGGGCCATTTGTTAGTATTTTGTCATTTATATTAGTAGCTCTAATAGTACTCCTCTCTGTAAGAAATATCAAAGATACAGTTATAATAGTAACAACACTTACTGTAGGTGTAATACTTATGGGAGGCACCGTTGCTTTTCTAGATATAAAATTAAATTTCTTTAATTTTATCGCTATACCATTAACGTTTGGTATCTGCGTAGATTACGGGGCAAACATCTACTTAAGATATAAACAGGAACAAAGCATTTCAATATCACTAAATACTATAGGCCAAGCTATTCTTCTTTGCTCCCTAACAACAGTAGTAAGTTATTTAACATTAATTACAGCCAAGAACCAAGCTTTGGTCTCTTTTGCTTATTTAGCTTTAGTAGGAGAAATAACAGGAATGATAGGAGCTTTCATTGTTCTACCTGCTATAGTTGTCAGCCTTAATAAAATAGAAGCAAAAAAACAATTCAAAAAGCTAAACATTAGCTCTGAACAAACAACAGAACAAAAAATAGATAGCTCTAAAGAGCAGGATTATCCTTGTGATTACCAGTAAGACCTATTGAACTTCTTATAGTTAAGAATGAGATAACTGTTATAAAGATTATAGCTCCAAGTATACTAAATGTCGCTGCAGCGCCAATTTTTTCTGCTATATAACCAGAGATAAAATTACCTACAGGCATAGCCCCAGAAAAAACCATTGTATAAACACTCATAACCCTTCCTCTATATTCATCGCTGGAATTTAATTGAAGCATAGAGTTAGCGTTAGTAAAAAACCACAAATTGAATAAACCACAAAAACCAATTGAGATAGCTGTTGTTAAACCAGTTCTGGTAAAACCAATAATAAATAAAGAAACGCCAAGCAAAATAGAGCTATACATTAATTTCCTTATCTTAGGATTATGTTTACTGCCAACAGCAACACTTAATGCGCCTATTAAAGATCCAATACCAAGAGAAGAAAGCAATAATCCAAACCCTTTTTCTCTAAACCCTAAGACTGTTTTTGCAAAAATAGGTATCAAGACGTTATGGTTAAAGCCAAAGAGGGTTATAAAAAGAACCATTACAGATGTTTTTAAGAGAACTGTATTACCTCTTATATATGATAAACCAGCCGCAACATCTTTGATGATGTTCATCTTCTTACTTTGATAGATAATATATTTTCTATCAGGGTCGTGTTTGATCATCATTAAGGCAACTATTACACCAATAAAACTTATTCCATTAAGGAAGAAACACCAGGATATGCCAAGACCAGTCATTAAAATTGCTGCTATAGCTGGTCCAACTATCCTTGCAGTATTAAATACAACAGAGTTAAGCCCAATTGCATTAACTACATCTTTTCTACCAACAAGCTCTATCACGTATGCTTGCCTTGCTGGAGCATCAAGAGCATTTGTAAGACCAAGCATTATAGCTAGTGTAATAATATGCCAATACTCGATCATATTAAAATATGCTAGAAAGAATAAAGCAAAGGCTTGAATCATAGACATAATTTGAGTAAGTATTAATATCTTCTTTTTGGGAAATCTGTCGACAAAAACACCTGCAAA
>SESG01018345.1_pt1 | contig 21022 bp, 14 predicted proteins | sample 3171421 | NCBI WGS metagenome assembly SESG01 (sample SAMN10866946, study PRJNA518727) | freshwater metagenome | biome: subpolar coniferous forest; feature: holomictic lake; material: water; isolation source: holomictic Lake 227, 6 m and 8 m depth | place: Canada: near Kenora, Ontario | collected... | reverse complement strand
GGAACTGAAAATAAATAAGGTCCAGGAACTGAAACAGAGGGATTAAAATGAACCTCAATATTAGAATTATATTCAAGAATTTTTACAATTTCTAAATAACCATTATGCATCCTACTTACATCAAAACAAGCAATTACAGTAAAACGGCTAAAGTCTGTTTTGACATTTACTAAATAACCAGACTCCAAATTGTTATAGTCAGTATAACCTACTGAATCCATTTGCACAACGAGCCGATTCCACTTCAGCGAATCGTTAATAATCAAATTCTCATTAGGGAAATTTACATATTGATCTGAGTTCGAAAGTCCCTTCATAGATAATCTGCCCGATCCAACCAAATCAGATTTTACTAAAGTAAAGTCATCTTTACAACTGATTAAACAAAATGCAATTATAAAATAAACATAATAATTTTTCATAACTGATTGTCATTACATTCAGTGTCCTCAAATATCAAGAGCTTAATAATTAACTCATTCCCCTTTGTTTTTTTAAGCTTTCATATGCCTCATTGATCGATCGGAATTTTTCAGTTGCAGATTTTTTCACTTCTTCTCCTAAGTCATTGACCAAATCAGGATGATATTTTTTGGCCATTCGGCGATATGCTTTTTTGATTTCCTCATCAGTAGCAGAGGTTTCAATTTCCAGCGATTTATATGCCCAATCACGGTCAACCTGTTTCATGTAAGGCGCTTTAAGCGATTCAAAATCAAGTCGGTCGATTAAGAATATACTAGAAATACGCTGAATAGCAGCCAATTCCGATGGGTGGATTTCACCATCAGCATACGCTATATCGAAGAGCAAGTGAAGCAATTCCAATTTTGATGAATAATTCATATATTGGTTCACCTGCATAGCCACCTGCGTTTCATCTATGGGTTGATTTAGGAGGTTTTTTAATATCTGTAGCGCTTCCAGGGCACCTTGTTCCCCAAAGTTTGCTACCAGAAATTTTTTGGCAACATCCAACTCGGCTTTCATAATTCGCCCATCGGCTTTCATGATACAAGCCATCAATACAAGTAAACTCATCTTGAAATCACCTTCTGATGTACTAGCTGAACCTAAAGTATTAGCAGATACATGAACCGAAGAATTATCAAACATAGAACCAACTGCATAGCCTATTAAAGCGCCAATCGGGCCACCAAATGCCCAACCCAAACCGCCACCTATCCATTTGCCAAAACCTGCCATAAAATTATTTTAGTTTTTAAGACTACAAAGATACAAAAAATCAATCTGAAAATGAGTTTTCGAAAATTGACATTTTCAAAAACTAGCAAATGAAAATCAAAAACAGTACCTTTGTAGCTTTATTTTTTATTCTTTTGAGTAGAAATTTATTTCTAATTTTTGACGAGCAACTCAATGAAAACGTTTTTTTTCAGCTTATACTTCCATTTTATTCCAACTATATTTTTTGGGAGTTTTTGTCTGCTATCGCCATTATACAGTCAAACTGCACCCACCTTTGATACAATACAATCCCATAGCATTCAAGAGGTTATAATCAGTGAAAAATACCTGAATTCAGAAGTTCGTTCCACTACACCGCTTCAAATCCTTTCGGCCAAAATCATCGAACAACTCAATGTACTACAGGTTTCAGATGCTATGAAGTATTTTTCGGGGGTGAACGTAAAGGATTATGGTGGAATTGGTGGTTTGAAAACGGTTTCGGTTCGAAGTTTAGGTGGAAACCACACTGCAGTGAGTTACGATGGCATCACGCTAATCGACTGTCAAACCGGAGAAATTGATCTGGGGAGATTTTCGCTCGAAAATGTGGATATTCTTTCGCTCAGTAGCGGACAAAACGATAATATTTTTCAAGCAGCACGACTTTTTGCATCTGCTTCCGTGTTGAATATTAAAACCATGACTCCCAAATTTAGTAATTGCAAAAAGATAAATGGCAAAGTTTCTCTGAAAACCGGTTCGTTTGGGTTGCTCAATCCGGCATTGCTACTTGAAGGAAAAATCAACAAAAAACTCACTGCTTCTATCAATGCTGAATGGCTTTCGGCAGATGGAAAATATCCCTATACGCTTTATAATGGCTCAACCGTTAGCAATGAAATCCGTCAGAATACTGATGTTCAGAATCTCCGGTTGGAAGGAACAGTTTACAGCAATTTCGCACAAAATGAAGCTGCTTATATCAAAGGATATTATTACCAGTCGGAGCGCGGATTGCCCGGACCTACTATTTTATATAATGCCGAAAGTTCATCCAAACAGCGAATTTGGGACCATACTTTTTTCACTCAAGCGCATTACGAACGGGAATTTTCGAAATCGTGGTCGTTCCAAACCAATGCCAAATTCAACAGCGGATATTTGCGCTATTTAGATCCGACTTACCAAAATTCAGAAGGAAAATTAGAAAATACTTATCTTCAAACTGAATACTATGGCTCGGCTTCCGTTCTTTTTCGGGCTTTTGAAAATCTGTCATTTTCCGCTTCCACCGATGGTTCAATTTCGTCATTATCATCTGATTTGGCCAATTTTGTTTTTCCTACACGATATTCATGGCTTACGGCCGTGGCAGCAAAATATGTTACGAATCAGCTGTTGGCAACAGCAAGTTTACTCTCAACCGTCGTAAAAGAAACTGTAAAATCAGGCAATGCAGCAAATAATCCATCTCAACTATCGCCTTACATCAGCTTGTCAATCAAGCCTTTTACGAGTGAGGATTTTCGGGTTAGGATGTTCTATAAAAATATTTTTCGTTTGCCTTCGTTCAATGATTTATATTATTCGCAGATTGGTAACCATGATTTAAAGCCTGAAAAAACGAATCAGTATAATCTGGGCTTAACCTATTCAAAATCAATCGGTAAATGGCTTCCTTTACTTTCGGTTACCGCCGATTTTTATCATAATGATGTGATTGACAAAATAGTAGCCTACCCGAATAAAGATACTTTTTTCTGGACCATTTTGAATTATGGAAAAGTGGCTATTGATGGAATGGACTTAACGGCAGAAACAACTTTTCAACCCATGGAAAAACTGGGTATCCTACTTGGAGCGAATTACAGTTATCAGCGCGCTTTAATTGTAACTGATCCATCAGCCCGGGATTACAATAATCAAATTCCGTATACGCCCCGAGTTTCCGGTTCTGGAAGAATTGGAATAAAAACACCGTGGATTGACCTCTCCTACTCGCTTTTATGGTCAGGGAAGCGATATGCGGTAAATCAGAATTATACTGAAAATAACCTTCCCGCTTATGCCGACCACAGTATTTCAGTTAACAAGGATTTTAAAACAACGCATTATTTGATTCACGCCAATGTTGAAGTGCTTAATTTGTTGGATTCAAATTACGAAATTGTTCGTTGGTTTCCTATGCCGGGGCGTTCATTTCGGGCAACTGTATCGGTAAGATTTTAATTTAAAACAAGTATAAAAAAAAGCGTTTCCCCAATTGGAGTAACGCTTTTCTAAAATAATATCAATTCTATTTTTTTTCTACTATTTCCAGGGTATCTTTAGCAATCATAAATTCTTCGTCGGTTGGAATGATCACCACCTTCACTTTCGAATTCGGAGTACTTAACAAGACTTCTTTTCCCCGTGAAACTGCATTCAATTCGTTATCAATTTCGACACCCATAAAGGCTAAACTTTCACATATTTTCTGGCGTGATTTGGTTTGATTTTCGCCCACACCACCAGTGAAAACAAGCACATCTATACCATTCAAAGCAGCTGTATATGATCCTATATATTTTTTGATGCGGTATTCGTACATATCCAATGCCAGTCGGGCTCGTTCATTCCCTTCTTTAATAGCATTTTCAATATCACGCATATCGGACGAAATACCGGATACACCAAGGACACCACTGTGTTTATTGAAAAGGGTGGAGACATAGGCTGCTCCTATCATTTCTTTTTCCATCAGGAAAGTCACTATACCCAAATCAATATCGCCCGAGCGAGTTCCCATCATCAGACCTTCAACCGGAGTAAATCCCATAGAAGTATCCACTGATTTTCCATTTTCGATAGCACAAACCGAGGCACCATTTCCAATATGGGCAGTAATCATTTTGCTATTATTGTAATCCATTCCCAGGAATTCGCACGCACGTTTCGACACATAGCGATGACTTGTTCCATGAAAACCATAACGACGAATGCCGTATTTTGTATAAAGTGAATACGGAATACCATACATATAAGCATAATCCGGCATAGTTTGGTGAAAAGCGGTATCGAAAACAGCCACCTGAGGAACTGAGGGAAGAAGTTCATTGATGGCATAAATACCCGCCAAATTTGGAGGATTATGAAGCGGTGCAATGTCGATGCATTCAACAATCCGTTGAATCACTTCGTCGGTTATAAGTACGCTGGAGTTGAATTTTTCTCCACCGTGAACAACGCGATGACCAACGGCATCGATTTCCTCCAATGACTTGATTGCACCGTGCTTTTCGCTTGTCAATACACCTAAAATATATTCAATGGCAAGTTGATGTTCTAAAATTTCACCTTTCAGAATTACTTTCTGACCGTCCCGCCGAATGTGTTTAAGAAATGATCCCTTCATTCCAATTTTTTCAACGCCACCGGTACCCAGTTCTTCGTTGCTCACCATGTCGAGCAATTTGTATTTTACAGACGAACTTCCGCAGTTCAAAACTAATATATTCATGTTTCTGTTCCTCCTTATTTTAGTATGTTACCCTGTTCGTCGTAGGTGTAAAAACCTCTGTTTGTGCTTACTCCGAAGTGTTTAGCACGGAAAAGACGTAATAGAACCGGAGATGGTTTATATTTCAGGCTACCGTATTCGTCCCACAAGTTTTCGAGCAAGCGTACAATCTTCTCAATTCCCATTTGATCGGCCGTACGGAATACTCCCTGGCGGTGACCAAAACCAACAGTCAGCACTTTGTCAATATCTTCCACACTCGAAATTCCTTCCATCAAAATGCCACAGGCTTCGTTCAATTGTATCAAAAACATTCGGATACTTACCAAACCCGACGATTCCATAACCGGAATATAATCGTAGTTTATCATGCGTGCAAACTGGCATACTTTTTCAAAGGTCTCGTTGGAAGTATTTAATCCGGGTACAATTTCAATGATTTGTGAATCAGGCACATTGGATAAGAAATGTAGCCCGATACAACGGTCGGTATGTTCCAGTTCAGCAGCTAAGTCAGTTACAATAACTGTAGAAACATTGGAAGCAATAATGGCATTAACCGATAGCACTCTTTCCAGTTCCTTAAATACTTCTTTTCGTTGAGCGATTCGTCGTACACCTGTATTGTCGTGATAACGAATGGCTTCAATTACAAAATCGCAACCACTGAAATCTTCATAATTGCTGGTTCCGGTAATTCTGCCGATAATCACCTTTTTCTCATTCTCGGTCAATCCCCAGTTCGAAATTTTTTTGTCCAGTTTCGCTTCTATTCGTTTATAGGCGGTGGCAATACCTTCTTCGTTAACTTCGAGAAAAACCACTTCCATACCGCTAAAAGCAGCTGTAGTTGCAATCAGGCTTCCTTCCTTTCCGCAACCCACCACACCAATTCGTGAAAACAAAGTCCGTTTCCGATTACGCTTGCTAAGGCCATAGCGTTCAATTGCTTCAATAATTTCTTCTGCCATAATATTTAATTTAGCAGTAAGCAGTAAGTGGTAAGCAGTAAGTATGTTGAATGCAATACTCAAAGCTTGCTGTTTACAGCTTACTCTTGCTTGTTATTTCATTGCCTGATTTGCTGTAATCGTAATCATCCGCACGATATCATCGACAGAACAACCACGTGATAAATCGTTTATAGGTGCTGCCATTCCTTGTAAAATAGGACCCACAGCCTGTGCACCCGAAAAGCGTTCTACCATTTTGTAACCGATATTACCGGCTTGCAAATCGGGGAAAACCAATACATTAGCATGTCCGGCAATTTTACTTCCGGGTGCTTTACTTTGACCGATTTCAGGAACCAGTGCCGCATCGGCCTGAAGTTCACCATCAATCAATAATTCAGGTGCCATTTCTTTAGCTATGCGGGTAGCTTCCACCACTTTGTCAACCAGTTCGTGCTTAGCACTTCCTTTCGACGAGAAACTCAGCATAGCCACACGTGGTTCATACCCGCAAATTATACGTGCTGTATCGGCCGTACAAACGGCAATTTGTGCCAATTCTTCCGCGGTTGGGTTTGGATTCACCGCACAGTCGGCAAAAAGGAGTAATCCGTTTTCACCGTATTGTTTTGCTGGAGTAAACATCAAAATTGCTCCTGAAACCACTTTAATACCCGGCAATGTTTTTACAATCTGGAAAGCCGGACGAAGTACATTTCCGGTTGTATTTTGAGCTCCGGCCAATTCACCATCAGCATCCCCGTTTTTAATCATTAAGCAACCAAGAAACAATGGATCTTTTGCCAGTTTTGCGGCTTCTTCTGAGGTCATTCCTTTGCTTTTACGTAATTCGAAAAGCAGCCTGGCATACACGGGCATATTGACATCGGTTTCGGGATCGATGATTGTTGCTTCCACAATATGAGTGAGCTTATTTTCCGCAGCCAAGCGGGAGATTTCAGATGAATTCCCAATGAGAATCAGTTTGGCAGCTTTTTCTTTCAGGATAATATCCGCAGCTTTCAGAGTACGGATTTCTGTACCTTCGGGCAGCACGATACGTTGCGGATTGGCCTTTGCACGGGCCATGATTTGTTCAAGCAGGTTCATAATTAATGAATTATTCCCAAGCTCCTTAAATGGCAAGGAAATATATTTTTTTCTAACTATTTTATAAAATTCGGAGTGGCAGATTTTTTCGGGCTGAAAAACGATACAAAGATACAGCAATATTCTAAAATTGCTATGTCGAGATAGCAATTTTTTGTAATTAATTGATAGTATGTCAGATTATGCACTAAAATTATCAAAATTAAAGGCATTTTCGATACTTATTCTGTGCTTTGATTGGTTCTTTTGGATAATAAGTTGACACCAGCTTTTGTGGCTGAAACTTATTTCGCTCTCAAATACTGCTCTGGCCATTCAGAACCTTCAGTTTTCAATACAAAATAGGGGTTTCGTAACAATTCACGAGCCAGAAGAACCATATCAGCCTTTTCGTCTTGCAAAATAGAGTTAATTTGTTCTTCAGAAGTAATTAATCCGACTGCTGAAGTAAGAATGCCGATTTTGCGAACCGCTTCAGCAAAATGAACCTGGTAACCTGAACCAAGTTGAATTTTCTGATCGATAATATTCCCGCCCGAAGAACAGTCGATTAAATCCACTCCGGCATTTTTTAGAATAACAGCAAGTTTAACTGTTTCTTCCAAATTCCAACCATTTTCTGCCCAATCGGTAGCGGATAATCGCACAAACAAAGGCAAATCATCGGGCCAAACGGTTTTTACGGCAGCCACGATTTCGGAAATCAACCGTATTCGGTTTTCAAAACTTCCGCCATATTCGTCGGTACGTTGGTTACTAAGAGGAGAAAGAAATTCGTGTAGCAGATACCCGTGTGCGGCGTGAATTTCAAGGACTTTGAAACCAGCATATTTAGCTCTGAAAGCAGCTGTTTTAAACTCTTCAATTATAGTTTGTATGGCTTGAATTGTCAATTCCAACGGTGCTTGTTCGTCGGGATCAAACGGAATAGCCGATGGTGCAACTGTCATCCATCCACCTTCTTTCACTAAGATTTGCTTTCCACCTTCGGATGGAATTCGGTGCGATGCTTTTCGGCCAGCGTGCGCAATCTGAATTCCCGCAACAGCTCCGTGTTTATGAACAAATTCGGTAATCCTCTTTAGTTCAGCAATTTGCTCATCTTTCCATATTCCCAAGTCACCGAAAGTAATACGTCCTTCGGGTGTCACAGCTGTTGCTTCTACAATGATTAATCCTACTCCACCGATAGCTCGTGTGCCGTAATGAGCAAAGTGCCAGTCGTTGGCGAAGCCGTCAGTGGCCGAATATTGACACATCGGTGACATTCCGATGCGATTTTTGAGAGTAATCGACTTGATGCTTAAGGATTGATTTAATGTAGGCATGACTAAATAGAGTTCAAATTTGAATATTTCGAACAACAAAATTGCAAAAAAGTTTTAATAAACCAACTGTCTACTACAAAATATGTAAGTGTTGATATATAAATTTAACAGAAAGATAGAAAGAAACGCAAAGTTGTGAATGATATTCATGACTCTGCGTTTCTTCTTTTGTGAATACTTACAACTGCACAGTTTCGATAAACTGGCTATTTGAAGTGTTCATGCCATCGGGTGAGCTGAATTTTATTTAATTTTTCAAAAATGCAAAACTCCTGAAGATATTTTAATTTTCGAATGGTCAATTTATTGAATCTGATCTATTGCCGTTCTTTTTGAAAGATGATATATGGTTTTATAAAAATCAGGTGTTGAATGTTTTAATTCAACACCTGAAAGTAAGCTTAATAGATCTTTGCGGAAACAACAAATCTATTTCTCTTAGAAGATACTTGAAAGTGGGTTTCCGGAAAACAATTTAAAATATTAATCAATAATATCGGATAAGAGAGCTGCCGGATCAATCGAAAATTTAAATATTGCCAAATTAGGTTCGTTAGTCATTTCTTTTGATTTACTTATACGTGGATTTGACAAATTGAGTGAAAATACTTCTCCTGATTGAGTAAGATTTCCCACGATCTGGTTGTACTGATTGAGTGTGCCTTCGTATTGAATACCAGCATTTTCAATTTTAATTTTTAAGCAAGACTGTTCAAAAACAGCAGCGGTAGTAGCTAAATCAAACACTTTTTGGTCGGGGCTGTCCATTGAGGCAACTAATCCATTTGCTGTTTGTTTTAGATTGAATACTATGGTAAGTTCGCGACCGCGAAGATTCAACTTACCATTCCATTTTCCTGTAATGTTTTGTCCGTTGGCTATGAATGCTGACAAAACCAATGCGATTGAAATAATTAGCTTTTTCATTTTAATAAAGTTTTAAATTTATAAATTCGTTTATTCTGTGTTTGGGTTTTAATTGCTTTAGTAATTAGACGAAATGACATGTGTATTTGGATTTAGCGGACAAAACAAATTGAAATAAATTGAAGTGTTACAATTTTACAAGCTGTCGTAATACAATGTATATCAATAATTTAAATAAATAAAAGAGTGCTATATAATACTTTCTTATAGCTGCTTTTCTAAATTTTATAATTGATTGTTATAAAATGGAATTAACACCAACTGTTCAACTGTTTTGTAATTCCGTAAAAATAATTTACTTTTGAACGTTTTCCGCCTTTTACTGTTATAAAAGACAAATAAATACATTCTGAAATGGGAGAATTAGAAAAAAAGACAACTCACAAAAGCTCAATTGAAAATCAGATACTTGTCATCTTTGGTTCGAATGGTGATTTGGCAAAACGAAAATTATTGCCGGCAATTTTCCAGCTTTATCTGGATAATTTATTGCCGGAGCAGTTTGCGGTAATAGGTGCAGGAAGTCAGGAAAAAACCGAGGAACTAAATCGTGTTGATGTTCGGAATTCGATGATGGAATTTGCCAAAGCCGGTGCGACAGAAAATCCTGAGAAGCTGAATGTCTTTCTGGAACATGTTTATTATCAAAAAGTTAATAATCAGACGGAAGAAGATTTTGGTTTGCTAAAAGAATTTATAGATAAACTTTCTACAAGTCTTGACCTACCTAAAAATATTATATACTATTTTTCGATACCGCCTTTTCTTTACGAGGTGGTAGCAGCTAATTTGATTAAATATGATTTAAACTCAGAAATCGATGGCTGGAAACGCATAATTGTTGAAAAACCATTTGGTTATAGTTACGATACTGCAGTGGATCTGGACAAAAAGCTCCGGAGTGGTTTTAACGAAGAGCAAATTTACCGTATCGACCATTATCTGGGCAAAGAAACCGTTCAAAACATTATGGTTACCCGGTTTTCGAATGGCTTTTTTGAGCCAATCTGGAACCGGAAATATGTGGATCGGATTGAAATTACGGCTTCAGAAAAAATCGGAGTAGGAAATCGTGGTGGTTATTACGATTCTTCAGGAACCATGCGGGATATGATTCAGAATCACTTGCTGCAGGTATTGGCAGTGGTGGCCATGGAACCCCCTTCTATTTTCGATTCAGAGTCCATTCGAAATGAGAGTGTTAAGGTACTACAATCTTTACGAGCATTAAAGTCTGACGAGGTTGCTCAAAACGTAGTTCGTGGGCAATACATCGAAACATTGGTTGACGATCAGATTCAAAAAGGGTATCGTCAGGAAAAAGATGTAGCACCCAATTCAAAAACCGAAACTTTTGTGGCGATGCGTCTTTTTGTCGACAATTGGCGCTGGAGTGAAGTTCCGTTTTATATTCGTACCGGAAAATGTTTGCCGGAGCGGGTCACCGAAGTGGTACTTCATTTGAAACCGGCACCCCATCAGCTTTTCAAACAACGTTGTGTGGCGCAATCTACGAATATGATAATACTTCGGATTAGTCCCGACGCAGGTGTGGCGGTGGATTTTGGAATGAAAATTCCGGGTGCAGGCTATAAAGTGCAAAATGTGAATATGGCTTTTCATTATTCAGATTTAGCATCGAAGAAAATATCTGAGGCTTACGAACGCCTATTATTAGACTGTATGATAGGTGATTCCACCCTTTTTGCCAGAGCTGATGCTGTGAAAGCGAGTTGGAAATTTGTCGATCCGATTATTAATGCCTGGCACACAAATCACGATATTCCTTTGTATTTCTACGAAGCCAATACCTGGGGACCAAAAGAAGCTAATGCCTTGTTTAATAATAAAGAATTGAAATGGCGGGCACCATTTAAAAAGTTTAAAACGGAATAATCGCTGGAAAATAGTTAATTAGTTGATAAAGTTGAATGGTTGATTCGATTAACAGTAAATTTAAATTATGAAATACTTTCAACTAATTACCTTATTCAGCAATATACTGATTAACTTTATCATCCATTCAACATAATCAACCCAACCAACCAAAAATGACTCCACAACTTCACATATTCGACACCCCGGAATCCACTGCTCGTGCTGTGGCAGAATTGATGTTGACCAAAGCGAATGAGAAAGAGAAGCTATCGCTTCCTTACAATATTGCTTTGTCGGGTGGATCTACGCCTAAATTGTTGTTTCAGCTACTTGCTAACCAATATATTGATTCTATGCCCTGGAATATTATTCGTTTATTTTGGGTGGATGAACGATGTGTTGCCCCGACTCATGCTGAAAGTAATTTTGGTATGACCTACGAAAACCTATTGAAACAGGTTCCGATTCACGATGCCAATATTTTCCGTATGATTGGCGATGCTGATCCGCAAAAAGAAGCTCTGCGTTATAGCACTTTACTTGAAACTCAATTAGCTATGATTAATGGTTTGCCTAAGTTTGATTTGGTATTGCTTGGTATGGGTGACGACGGTCATACAGCATCTATATTTCCTGACAATTTGAGTTTATTACAAACTGAAACGACTGTTGCCGTTGCGGTGCATCCCAGCAGTGGTCAGAAACGGATTACACTAACAGGGAGTATTATTAACGCTGCCGTTCAGGTAATTTTTCTGATTACAGGTTCATCGAAATCTTCGGTGTTACGACAAATAATTCAACATGAATCCGGCTTTGAACAGTATCCGGCTTCGTATATTCAATCCGGTTCAGTTGCATTTTACCTCGATAAAGCAGCGGCCAATGAGCTTCCGCTATGACTTTACGCAAACAGTTAGACCAATTTTACGATCAATATAATATTCCGGCCGAAGGTGGTGTGAACGACAAAACTTTTGTGGTACCACTTCCCCTTTTTTCATTGACTTTGCCGAACTTTCCTTGGCGAAAACGAATGTTGTATGTTCATGATTTGGAGCATATTCTGAACGAACAGGATACAAGTTGGAAAGGTGAGATATTTATAGCTTCTTGGGAAATCTCGACAGGCTTTCTGAAAAACTTCCCGATATTGATTTTTCCCCTTTGGACTATGGGCTGGGGACTTTGGGTGCATCCCCTAACTGTTTTAGGTGCTTTCCGAAAGGGTCATACCGATAGAGGTATTGCAAGACTTGCAATTGAAAAGGAATCACTGCTGGATTATGATTTGGCACAACTTCGGGAGCTTACTCTGAAAAAACGTGCTGGTCGTTCATCTTTCTTTTTCTATCTCAAACTGGTTGGCTGGATTTTCATTAGTCAATTGGTTTTCTTTTCACCGCTCATTACATTAATAGGTTTTCTGTCAATTTTCCTCAAAATTTTAGCTTGAACAATCCTTCACTGAAAGTTATTTGCTATTTTTGACCGTCGTAAAAAACATCAAACCACAAAAGGCAAAATATCAAATGAACAATTTTATGAAAACCACACTCAACCCACTTTTTATAGTATTTTTTCTGTTTATTGCTTTGAATGCTTTTGCAGTTAAACCCATTGTAAGAACCGATGGTCACCGATCGTATTTCTATAAACCGGATTTTGCAAACTGGGTATATATTTTGAAAGATAAAAATGCAGATGTGTCGAAAGTATTCAAGATGGATATGGGAGTTCTGAGTATCTCCGGCGAATCGAGTGGCTATTTGCGTACCAAAGGCGTTTATTCTAATTATGAACTCCGGTTGGAATACCGCTGGACAAAAGTGCTGGCAAACAGTGGTGTACTGGTTCATATACAACCCAAAGATACGGTTTGGCCGGTTTGTTATCAGGTACAGCAAAAAGCTGATGCAGCCGGTGATATTATTTGCATGAACGGACTTTGGGCAAAGGAGTGCAAAGATTCTGTGAAGTTTACCGTACCAAAAATGAAAGTATCGAACGAAAAACCGCTTGGGGAATGGAACAGGATGCGAATCATTTGTAAAGGCAATACCATGAAAGCCTATGTGAATGATGAGTTACAAAACTATGTGACTGAACTAACCGTAAATAAGGGTTTTATTGGTTTCCAAAACGAAGGAAAGCCACTCGAATTCCGCAATCTGTTTATTCGTAAGCTTATTGGTGACGAAAAATAGATTCTCTTCTTTTTAATTTTTCACATAAATTCAATTAATTCTGACTATTTGCCAGTATTTTATGCCCGAAATAAAATTATTTTGGGCAATACTTCATTATTTAACTGAAAACATGTAAATATATATTTAATTTATTCTCACCTTTATAGATTATTTCCCTTACTTTTTCTTCGTGTTTCTTCTTGATTAAAATAACATAGTTTATTTCTATTAGAAGTGCAGTGTCAGCACCTTAAACTCTGACAAAAACGCCATGAAAAAACTTTTTTTACTCCTTTTAATTCTATGTATTGCAGTAAGTACAAAAGCCTATGATTTTAAAGCAGGGAGCATATTTTACAGCATAGTCTCGTCCACCGCTCCTTATACGGTAGCTGTTACTTTCGAAACCAGCAGCTATCGGAGTTATTCCGGAGCTGTGGTTATTCCTTCAACTGTTAGTAACAACAGTATAACTTATACTGTTACTACAATTGGAACGTTAGCCTTTACAGCTTCTAATGGTTTAAGTTCGGTTAGTATCCCATCAACGGTTACAACAATTCAAGACTGGGCTTTTATAAGTTGTCCAAACTTAACCGATGTAAACATTCCCGGTTCAGTAACCACAATAGGCGATGGTATTTTTTGGGGTTGTGCAATGCTCAGTTCTATTTCCATACCTGCATCAGTAAAAAAAATTGGGCTTTATTTAGCTTATGGTTGCTGGGGATTAACGCAAATCAATGCCGATGCTGCTAATACAAATTTTAGTAGCGTAAGCGGACTGCTTTATAATAAAGATAAAACCACTTTAGTAGCCTATCCTCCCGGAAAGCCCGATCTTAGTTATACGATTGCCTCTACTGTTGATACAATTGGAAATTCTGCCTTTGGTTATTGCAAAAATCTGACTTCAATAACTATTCCTTCCAGCGTGGTTTATATCACCGGTCATGCATTTCTGGAGTGTACTGGCTTAACTTCAGTATATATTCCTTCGTCAGTCACCTACTTTGATAATAATCCATTTTATGATTGTGCAGCTATGACAGCTGTCAATGTTGATCCGGCAAATCAATATATGAAGAGCGTGGATGGAGTTTTATTTAACAAAGCATTGACAACAATCATTTATTATCCACCAGGCCATACCGGAAGCAGTTATGTTATTCCTTCCACAGTCACTTACGTCAGATCGAGTGTTTTTTTGAATTGTCTCGGTTTAACTTCTGTGACTATCCCGGCATCTGTAACTACAATCCGCTCAGGTCTATTCTCCGGATGTAGCAACATGAATACAATAAACGCATATTCTCCCACACCGGTTGATTTGACCTCCGTTACAGTTGATGAATCCAGAAATGTGTTTTTAGGTGTGGATACAACAACCTGTGTGTTGCATGTGCCGGTAGGTTCAAAAAATCTTTATGCAGCAGCTTTTCAATGGAAAGGATTCAGCCATATAGTCGAAGGATTTACTTCGGGCTTAGCTTCAACTACGGTTACTAATTTAAAAGCTAGCGGACAAAATGGACAAATTCAGGTAAGCGGTGTTGTGATTGGAGAAACGATTCGAGTTTATACTTTACAAGGTGTTGAACTTTATAAACAAAAAGCAACTACAACCACTACAACAATAGATATAGCATTGCATGGAATATATATAGTAAAGACTGATTTGGTCGGAAAGGGTAAAAAAGTACTACTTTGATGTCAATTTTCATTCGCACAAATATGTACATTGAAGAAATAATGGCAGGTGAATTTTATGTAGAGAGATGAAAAAAAGAAATAAATATTATTCAAAGCTTGCCATTCAGCAAATAAAAATTTACTGTTTTTAAATTTACATAAAATATATGAGTCATGAAAAAAACAATTTTTATTTTGTTCTTCTTTATGCTTTTGGGTTTTACTGGAAAAGCACAAGTAGTGTTTACTAATCAGTTAGTCGGCACTGGTTTGGAGAGACCTGATAAAATCGGGATAATAAAAGAGCTTTTCGATTACAATAATGATGGCTATGAAGACATTATATATTATACTCAAAGTTCGATGGCATCGTTGTTTAAAAACAATGGTAATGGTACTTTTATAAATGTTTCGTCGTCAGCCAATTTTCCTATACTTAAAACCGACGGCACTCTAATTTGTGCTGACCTGGATAATAACGGATACAGGGATGTGATTTATTATCTGAATCATGGAGGAGCAAACGTAAACGACACACTCCGCATTTTCATGAATTACAATGGCTCATTTGTCGAAAAAACAACCGAGTTTGGTATTGTTAATCCAATTAAGAACGGTGTGAATCACTGGAATTCAAGCATCGTACCACTCGATTATGACAAAGATGGTGATTTGGATTTGATATTTGCCTCCACTACAATGACCGGAACCAGTTCATGTAACAACAGTAAGGTGAGTGTGCTTGTAAACAAATTGAATGACAAAGTAAGTTCGACATTTAATACCATTGTCGATTTATTGAGTTTCCCTACCAATACACTTGCAGCATCAATAGCAGTAACCGATTACAACAACGATCAGCTTGGGGATATAGTTGTTTGTGAGCAAAATGGTGGTGAATATGGTGGTTACAGGGCAGACCCATTCAATATTTATAAAAATAATGGTAATGCCACCTTTAGCAAAGTAGCCGGAACTAATTTAGCTGATGGTGCACTTCATAATTTCATTACCGTTTGGGATTATAATAATGATGGGAATCTGGACTTTATAAACGGAACATCAGATTGTTGCGGTACGCGTTTAAATATTATATGGAAAAACAATGGCAACGGAACTTATACCGATATGCGCTCAACATTCAATCTGCATCCGGTAAGTGATTATTACGGACGGCTTTCTGCTGTCGATGCAAATAATGATGGCTATCAGGATATTTCAACCACAGGGCTCGGAGGTTTTTGGAGCGATACACGGCATCAATTGTGGGAAAACAGTGGTACTATCTTTAGCAACAAAGCTTCAAATTATGGAATTCAGGTAGGCTACAATGGTGGATTCAAAGGTATTAGTAGTACCTCCGAATGGTTTGATTATGATAACGATGGTGATTTAGACTTATATTCCTTTAATGCGAATGATGGTCCGAACAATACACAGGCATTGATGAATAACCCAAACAGTACATCAAATAAATACCTGAGGATTAAGCTGGTTGGGACAGAATCGCCACGGGATGGTATTGGTTCCAGAGTTGTACTAAAACTGGGTAGCCAGAAACTCACACAGTACAACAACGGAACTATCGGTAATAATTTATCAACTATTTTTCATTTTGGATTAGGGCAGGCAACTACTGTCGATTCATTGTTTGTGTATTGGTCGAGTGGCAGAGTTACAAAGCTGGCTAATGTAGCAGCTAATCAAGTGATGACTATCACAGAGAAAACACTGATAAGTACAGAAAGCTACAGCAAAAACTGGCTTGAAACGTTTGAAATTCCTATTAAAACTTCTGTTTTAAAAACGGACTCGAATTATATCTCTTATCAATTTAATGTAAACTTTGATGCCACTAAATTGCAATACAGCGATAAATCAGTTATTGGTACTATTGCCGAAAGTGGTACTGTAGTTGTAAATCAGACCGTACCGGGCACATTGGCTGTGAGCTATATGACTTCCACCGCTTTGCAAGGTGCAGGCGAAATTCTGAAATTACAATTCAAAGCCATTGGAGTTGGCGATGCCTCCCTAACATTATCCGGTTTTTTATACAACAATACTGCCATTGATGTGAAAAACGAAACGCTTACATTGGTAGATATCACACCGCCTACTGCTATTATAAGCTATTCGAATGCCAATGGGAATGTAAGGTTTAAAGATAATCTGATAATTACAGCAACGTTTAGTGAACTAATGGCTGATAGTCCTGTTCCGCAAATTGTATTGTCGGGTGCAAATACACTCACGGCAATTGATATGCTTAAAGTAAGCAGTTCGGTTTATACTTACACACATGCTGTTAACAAAGGAAATGGTGTAACAACCGTCAGTTTGCTGACAGGAAAAGATACTCATGGAAATGTAGTTGTATCTGTGCCTACTTCGGGTGCAATATTCAATGTAATTCCACTCCGATACGGTGATATTGATGATAACACCTACATCAGGGCTTACGATGCTGCAATGACTTTACAGTATTCTGTAGGCTTAGACCCACTACCAATAGTAGATCCATTGCCATGGGAACTTTGGAGAGTGGCTACAGCAGACATTGACGGATCAGGAACGATAACAGCTAATGATGCGAGTCTGATACTTCAGCGTTCGGTTATGCTTATTACTCAGTTCCCGATAGAAAATGCCAAAAAATCAATCGTGGCAAACGGCGCTGCTGATATTACAATAACGGTTGCTAATGGCAAACTGTTTTTCACAGCTAAAGGAAGTCTGTTTGGTTTAAACATCAGCGCAGATAATACCAACATGGTACTTGGGATTCCGGAAGTGTTGGATGATCATATGATGATAGCGTATAATTTTAGCGACTCGAAAGGTTCAATTGGAGTTGCAACAGCCTATGCACCTCTCGAAAATACGCCATTTTTGACAATACCGATTACAAATCCGATAGCAAAATCGATAACATTTGATTTGATTGTCAATACAGAACAGGAAACAGTTACAGTGGACTTGACAACAGGGTTTGCCGAATTTTCAAGCCGGAATATCTCTATTTATCCGAACCTCGTAAAAGATAACCTGAAAATAAGTGGTATTTCAACTCCGTCAATTGCAACCATCTATTCCGAAAATGGCAGATTATTACAAACAAACAAATTGAACAATTCAATTTGCGACATTAACCTAACTGGTTTGTCTGCCGGAATGTATATCATTAAGCTTCAATCCGACAATGAACTAGTAGTTAAACGATTTGTAAAACTCTGATGCTGTTAACAGTTTAATGACATTTAATGCTTTCTTTAATTTAAACATTCAAAAATGCGTCTTACATTTGATTGTAAGGCGCATTCTGTAAATATTAACGTATAATCTTTCCTGTAAACCGATACCCTGCATTTTGAACTTTTACAATAAAAATTCCCTGGTGCTGGAATGCAATATCCAGCTTTGTTGAAGTCGTTTTGGTTTGATACAAACAAATACCTGTCAGTGAATAAACCTGAACAGTTTCATCGCCATGCAGTCCGGAAATGTTAAGATGTCCCTTCCCGGAGAATATTCGGATGGCAGGTGCATTCAAATCAGGCACTTTTGTCTTTACCAGTGTGTGGGCTCCTATGGTTTCGGAAACTCCTGAAACCGATGAACCCAAGGTGGCACGAACTCCATAATAATACTGGGTATTTTCAATTAAGCCTGATACCAAAATTGAGTTTGTAGCAACATGAATATTCTTTTGAACATAAACCGTATCCTGATTTCCATAGGTGGCCGAAACATCGTCAATGGCAAGGTTTCCACTTCCCACTTTATTGTATTTAAAACGGAATGCAGACATTCCCTGGTCTTTACTAAAAGTATAAACCGGATAAGTTTTGGTGGTGTTTTTATAAGGAATACTATCTAATCTAACCCACGAATTATTACTCAAACCATCTAAAATAATGGATGAACCTGCACTGGCTGAAGCAATTCGGTACATGTACGTAAACTTTGAAACCGGATGTGAGTAAGTCTTAGTTTGAAGCCATTCGTTTAGTTTCAGATTGATTGAAGGAATGGCAATGCCCGAGCTTGTAGTGGTAACATAAGTCGCACTGGCATTTCCAGTCCATCCCGTTGGTAGTGGTGTTCCGTTCGATCCAACATTGGCAAACCCTTCCACTTCAGTGGTATCGGCTTGACCACTTACTTTGTATACATTCAGCAAATAACCTGAGGCGTAAGGGGATGCTCCCCAGTTTGCAGTGAACTGATTAGTCTGAACATCCGTAGCGTCTGAAATTTCAGGAATATCAAGTGCCGTAGTGTGCAACTGCATGGTATTAATGGCCGTTGCAATAACTCCTGAACGCATGGATTCAACGCTATAGGTATAGGCATTATTCGGGACTAAATTCTGAATTGGATAAGAAGTATTCAACCCGACAATCGCATTTTGAAGAATATAGAACGGCTCACCAAGCGTAAATACCATTTGATGACTTCCAAGCATTGAATAGGAATCGGTAGGCAAGGTATTCCATTCAGCAGGATTAAATGTTGAAGACGGGTGAGTTACATAGATAGTTCTTTGAAGCGTAATATCCACACCCCACATCACATCAGCTCCGGCATTGGCTTGCCCGACCATATCGATAGTTACACCGCTCCGAACCAGCGCGATGGCATCATTTCCATTATACTGAAGCAGTGAATCGGTCAGTAGATTAGCTTTGGCAATCAAATCGGCAGCAGCTTGTTTGTGAGCTATCACATAACTTTTTCCGGGTGCCAATGTTCCGCTCAGTCTAAGCGTCGACATAAACGGACCAGCTCCGTTGGATTGTTTCTGAAGCCAGTAATGCGATAAATCCAGCGTTTTTGCTGTGCCATTATACAATTCTACGGCTTTATTCCAGCTGCTTCCTTCCACATAGGTTGAAATAATAAGGTCGCCGGCAGATTGTGCACCCTGATATACATTCAGTCGGTATTGTGTTGCCAGCGGGTCTGAAATCCATTGCAAAGTACCTCCCACTGGAGTAATATCGCTAGGTTCTAGAGTAATAAAATCAGCAGAAGCCAGTGCTTTTAATGGAATGTGTAATGACTCTAGCAGTCCACCTCCTTCAATCAGCAAGGTGTCACGTACCGAACCCGAAGCTGAGGGTGTAAATTTCACTGAAACATCAGTGCCGTTAAGAGCCATCGAAGCTGAAATAACTGAAGCTGAGACAGAAAATGACGAAGTATTGTTTTTGATTTTTACAGTCATATCCGAACTGATATTTACGCCCTGAATATGTAAATTCTGCGAACGGGTATCGTTTTGAAGTATCACTCCGAAATCAATCGTGTTTCCACGTCGCGGAGCTACCAGAAATGGCTCCGTTTCTGTAGGGAAGGGGAAAACGTTCAAGGTATCTTTTCCCCAGATATACTCTGCCAGGTTGGGATAATCGATAAACGGATTGCGGTTGCCCTGTAAATTGTAAACCGCTTCAATGCGAGTCAGTTCTTTGGTACTTACCGGATCTTGTTTATTCCATTTCAGCAATAAATCAATTGCCCAGGGTTTAAAGAACGGATAAGTATTGTTTGTGTAGGTCATGGGCGACTGCATAAGCGGTGCCAGATTTTCGTACACCGAAGCAATATAAAAATACGAGCGGGCAAAATCGCCTTTATATTCATCGGCAGGTTCAAAACAATTATCGGTATAAGCTGTTTCGAAACCGTTTTTTCCAGTTTTGGTTACTCCGTTATCAAAGCCCGGTGTACCCGTAACTTCGCCAAGCGGGAGGTTATTTTTCGATTCATTGGCCGAAGCATCAGCCGGATACAGGTGAAACAAATCTTTGTAAGCGCCATTTGGATAGGCACCCCACCAGCTTTTAGGGAAAGAGTGCTCAATATGCATTCCCGAAACGGCACTGAATCCGGAGAATTTCCGAACGGTATTGGAATACATATCAATCACTGTAGAATCGGCGCGACGGTCGGTACTGAAAAAACCTTCCCAGGTAAAACCTGCACCACCACCGTATTCGAATTCCTTCATCGGACCGCAATAGGTATGAATTGCCGTTTTCAACTCGGCCTTTTTCTTGTTTTTGACAAAGTAATAATAACCGGAAGGAACGGCAGCTGTTACTAGAAAGGCTTGCAGCAGAACTGCAGTTATTAAGATATAGCGGGGAAAAGAGTTTCGTTGCATAATGGCTTCGTTTGGTGCATTGTTTTATTTATGCAACAAATATAGAATAATTAGATGGAAAAGAAGCAGAATAACTAAAATGT
>SESG01006110.1_pt1 | contig 21054 bp, 22 predicted proteins | sample 3171421 | NCBI WGS metagenome assembly SESG01 (sample SAMN10866946, study PRJNA518727) | freshwater metagenome | biome: subpolar coniferous forest; feature: holomictic lake; material: water; isolation source: holomictic Lake 227, 6 m and 8 m depth | place: Canada: near Kenora, Ontario | collected... | reverse complement strand
TCCTAGTTTCTCTGCATCCGACTCCTGCATTCCAGTTAGATAAATCACCTTAATCTTATGCACCTGCCTAACTATTTTCCTTACTGGTGTACCTGGCATTTGTATATCTAATAAAATTAAATCAGGTTTCTCAGATTCTACCTTTCTTAAGCAGTCATCCCCATCAATACCCAAAACGACCCTATATCCTGCTTTTTCAATAATTGCCTTTACCGTATCTCTGATACCCTGATCATCATCAACCACCAATACTGTTTTCATTTTTAACCTCCATCTAAGAAGAAAAACCATATTTTTAAACATTCCTCTACAACCTAATCCTCCTTTTTAGACTTCAATTCTCTAAAAACTAATGTCAAGAATTTGCGTTGCCAGTTCAATAAACTAATTCAAACCCACTTACCAAGTCCTTCCTGTTTTTCCTTCTCTTTTCCAAATATGCTATAAATATAACTTTCGGTCAATTCAAGACTTTCCAGAAGATAGGGACTAACTTTATACTTTCTAGCCAAATCCAAAGCAGGCTGCATATACTTAAGAACACTTCCCTCTGAAATTGTGAATATAAGCCTTCCTCCACATTTTAAACACTTTCCAGTCAGTGGTGGACGTCTATATTTTCCATTACATCCTACGCAACGGAATCCCTGCTGAGAAAACTTTCTGAGATTACCTCTTGTGTCTCTAATAAAGTGCCTTTCAATTATAAGTCTAGAAACATCCGTAACATCTACTGCACGAATCTTAGTGCACAATTCCATCATCGAATTGACTTTCTCCTGCATTGTTGGAAGAGTCTTATAGCTGGAGCACTGTGGAGCCACATTCAAGTTGGTGGTGTCATAGGAGAAATATAATTTCTCAAATTCCTGCCCAGTTCCGAGTCTCCCCTTGACCTGAGGCATTTTAATTTCGGAAGGAGAAGCATGTCTTTCTCCAGCCTGATAGAGACCCAGGGGAATTTTTTCAGATACATCCAAATCAAAGATCATATCATCCACTTCGTTGGCTTTTATTTTCACAGTCAAAACAAGAGGCGCATCCTGTGTTCCACCCCTGTGAGAAGGCAAAAACTTTCTTGAAAAATTAAGAAGAAGATCCATGAGCAACATGACTGCCGCTTCATCCCCATCGCAATCTCTTCTCATGGCGGCATGGACGTAGGGAGATGCAAGCAACGCTTGAACTTCAGAAAAACCTATTAATCTACCGACCACGGTCGCAGAAGTGTGAGGAGACATGCAACCAAATAAATGCCCTATCAAATCTTCTTTTCTTATAGCATTGTAATAAGGATTTATGCCATAGAGTCTGGTCAACTCTTCATCAACAAATTTTGTGACACTTAAGAATACATCATCTGCCCTTTCGTCTGGAGAAGCAGGACTTGCAGGTAGAACAATATCTTGAGGAAATAGGTCTAGGATTTGATCTTCCCTTTCCAGAGGTAACCCATGAATATCGAACTCATATCCCATTTCCCTTAATTTTTTGATGCTTGTTCCAATTTCTAAAGGCTTAAACTGGGTAAGGGGCATTTCAGTCATATCATAACGTATCGTTCCATCCTTATTCACATGAAGATTATGTCTTGCTCGAAGTAATCCCTTACCAAGATTTTCGCACACATGTTCCTTATTGCTTGTTCCGCGTATACCCTTAACATCTATCATCAAGTCTTCGCTTCGAAGATTCAGCTTTTTTCTAGCGATATCGAAATAGTGTTTAATATCTATTTTTTTTTCTCTAAACTCTTCTCCTTTCATATGAATTTCACATTTCCCAATCATATTTGTTCCACAATCGGCACAATAGCTCATTTTTCTACATGAAACTCCACAGTTTTCACAGCTAGCATAAATTGTTTCGTTCTTACAATCGGCACAATAGAAAACAGGATACTCTGCGCTGACAAACCCTTTTTCCACCGCCGCCTGCACACTTCTTAATCTTCCTCCTTCCTCTCCAACTGAGAAAAGAACGTGTGGGCTTCCTTCCAGCTTTCTTAGTTTTGCCTTTTCTGGTCTTCCCATTCTCGCACCGATAAATGTTCCAGACTTATCTTTTATTTTAATTTCACAAAGAGCATTAATACATTCCAAAACCTCTCCTTCGCTCAATTTTTTTATCGAAGAATCAACCGCATCCTCAAAACTAGGATTAAGTCTGTCGATTCCTAAATTAAATAAGATAGAAACTGTGTCCTTTAGACTCAGGATAACATTTTCTATAAATACACTGTGAGGACAACCAATTAGTTCGAGTGCTCTCTTTCCCTTATTGAATCTCTCCTTGTCTACGTGAGAATAGGGCAAAACAAGGACTGACTCTCTAATTGAGCCATGTGCAATCCAGTCCATTAGTGCCAACAATTCGTCATAGCCTATTTCCTTCCAGTAGTATATGTACTCTGGATGAAGAGGAATGCCATGTACTCTAGATAGTTCCAATGCTTTTTCAAATTCTGGAATTAGTTCGCTTTCTCCCCCCTTTTCTCTAAGCTCTTCAAGCCAATATTGTTCTACATAACCCGGGGCTTCCAGCGGGTGATTTCTATTCAAAAAATCTCCATATGGAACAAGAAGGTCTCCGAGATAAATTATTTCCTTCACCGATTTGTATAATTTTTTTGCTTCCTCCGAACTAGTTAAATATTTTACACTTCCATTAATTAATTTAACAATTGGCCCATTAATACTATCCACCGATGCAACCGTACAACCCTTAGTAGGTTTTTCAATTCTCAGTTGCGTTCCTACGGCAATAAATCCTTCAGTAATTTCCATTGTGGCTGGATGTACGGCCAGAGTAGAATAACCTGTAGTTCTGGCTCGGCCATATCTTAATCTAAATGACCCGGAACGCGAAGGATGAGCAAATACCGGTCTTCCGGCAACCAAATCCTGCATATACGTTGCCCCTGCTCTTGCCCCTCCAGATTTTCCTTCCTTAATCTTCTTCTGCAGCTTAACAAATTCTTCCATCCAGTCCCAGCCAGATAATTTGAAACCTTTCTGTCTAAGTTTGGTAATTCTTGCAAGAGTCTTTGGAGCTTTTTGGGCAATACCTTCACCCATCACCAGAGCAAACCCGCTTCTAATAAAATTGGTTTCAACTCTTGGAAGATCCTTATAATTAAAAACTTCCTTGTCTTCGCTCGGATCTCCAGTAAGCTGAATTGGCAAATGTCTCATTAAAAATTCTATTTCCTGCTCAGAAGGAAGATACTGTAAATTAGTAATTCTCTCATGATAATCATAACACTCCTGCACTCCTCTTTTCACTTCGTCTTCCGTTGGATCATATTTGGCATAGCCGAACACCTCTCTTAAATAATCTACAATTACCAATGAAAATGCTGCTTCACTTCCTCCCGCAGATCTAATCGGACCAGAATAATACGGAGCTAAAAAATCTTCCCCGCTTGCTGTTTTTTTAACCTTTAGTTGAATGAATCCTTCTATTGGAGAAGAAACATATCCTAAAGTTAGATATCCTATTGCCACACGAATGCCCGCTTCCACTGCCTGCAGATGATTCTCGAATTTACAATACTTTTCCTTAGCTACTTCTTCGGCGATTGTTAGCGCCACTGCTGGATCAAGAGAACCAAATTGTTTTTCTAGCTCCATAATTCTTTTAACAATTCTTTCATCCAATATTTGAGGATATAAAACAGAAATAAGTCCAACTACTCGTTCTGCCAAAGAGTTTGCAAGGGGAATTTCAACCTCTGACACTGGATCAATACCTTTTTTCTTTGCTTCCGTTGCAATATCGTATCCTTCTTTTACCTTTGCCTGAATACTCTCAAAATATTCATTAATTTTCATTTTTAATCTCCATTTTTATCTCGTTCAATTCGAGTTCTTCCTTTTTTGGAGTCATAAAATCAAATATCTTTAATTCTCTAGTTTTTAAATTAAGAACTGGAACCTTTCCCGGATCGGGAATATTTCCTACTTTTTCTTCGAAATCCGTTTGCGATTGCCAACAGCTTCCAGAAACAATAAGAATGCCATTGTAGGTTTCTATGTCTAGTCTGTGCAAATCTCCTGTGCACATGATATCTGGGACATCCTTGATTACCAGAGGGTCCCTATCCGAATTTGGAATATAAACCACAGAAGAGTGCGTTGGTGCAAGGTGTCTTCTTTTCAGAAGGTGTTTAGCAACCTTGGCAGGAAATCTGTGCGCTTTTATTTCTCTTAATTCTGGAATTTCATTTATAAAAGAATGCATGCTTGCTCCGTGATACATCAGAACCTTTAGTTCCTTTGTTCCTTCAATCAATTTTACCATGGAAGGATTTGTTACCAAAACTAAATTTGGAATGTCGAATAGCGAAGGAGCATATTTTTTATCAATAATTGGTTGAGGTTCGGCAACTCGCGTGGCATCGTGCTGTCCCGGACACATAAACATAGTTATGTGGGGAGGAATTCTCTTTAAATATTCGGCAAGAAGAAAATATTGTTCTTTCATACTCTTCAAAGAAAGTAAGCTTTCCTGTCCGGGGAAAATTCCGACTCCATCCACATTATCCCCAAGAAAAAATATAAACTTTATCTTGTGTGCAGTTTCGTCGTCACTATTTAACCACTCCAAAAATCTTTCAAACTCCGTTCCCAGGTGCTTTTGGCTCCCTACGTGCACATCCGATAGAAATGCGACACAAATTTCCTTATCAAATTTTACCTTATTGGCTACAAAGGCATCGGGAAATATTATTTCCTGACCGAACAAAATTTCTCTGCTTCCGGAAGCTTTTATTCCAACCACTTCATCAATTTGAAGTTCCTGTGCCTTGGCAAATAACTCTTCTTTGCTTGATTTAACTAGCACGTTAATCTGTCCCGTTAAATCTTCTACTTTGATAATCATATTTTTGTTTTTAGTTATTCTCTTCTCAGAAACCATTCCGATAATAGATATGCTTTGTCGTTCATTGGAAATTTTATTAATTGAAATAAGGTTTGTCAGGTCTGCTCGATTCATTAGCAATCTTTGCAATTGTTGATATCTTGAAACAAAATTACCCGTAAAGTCGGAAACTTCGAGTTTTTTATCTGGTTTTGTTTCTGCATAAAATATTTGGTATTTAATTCCATCTGGAATTCTTTCTTCCAAATTGGCAACGACTGCCTGTTCTCTACTCATTTCAAACTGTAATCCCATTTTAACAAACACTTTTTCCACCGATGCCTTTGATTCTCCAGGAAGGTTTTTAACAACGCTCTGTAGAAACTCAAAATTCTTAGATAGTACTGCCTTTGTGATTACTTTTTGTCCGGAAAACTTTTCTAGATTTTCAAGGAAAATTTTGGCCAGTCCAACATCTTCTATGCTATTTAAAACATCAAATATATCTTTCTCCAACAAAAGCCCTTTCTGTTTTATAACGTTTAGTATTTCTTCTTTCATGATTATAAGTCTAAAGATTTTTCGAGTATTTCCCTAGCCTTTAAATTAATTGCCGGAGAAAGCATTAGTTTTATTTCTCTCGTTCTTCCCTGTCTGCCTTTGCTTATTACTCTTGCATTTATTATGCCCAACATATCAAACTCTTGTATCACATCGGAAACTCTTCTTTGCGTTAGAAATTCATTTTTTGTTTTTTCACAAAGCTCTTTGTATGCATTATAAACATCCCCTGTGAAAATTGCTTCTTCGTTCTTTGCATTTTGAGAAAGATTCATGATTGCCTGAAGAACTAGTTGAAATTGTTTAGGTTCACTTTCGATAATGTCCAACATTTTGTCACGTTCTATTTTTTGATTGGCTGCGTCTATGTGCAAAAGAGTTACTTTCTTGCTACTTTCTCTTTCTGCCAACTCTCCCGCTACCCTAAGTAAATCGAGGGCACGTCTTGCGTCTCCGTGTTCTCTAGCGGCATATGCGGCACATTTAGCAATGACTCCTTCTTCCACCACTGCTTCCAGGAATGCTTGGTTTGCTCTTTCTTTTAGTATGTCCTGCAACTGAAGAGCATTATATGGAGGGAAAACCAGTTCTTCTTCTCCCAGCGAACTTCGTACTCGCGGATCTAAATTATCCATAAATGTAAGACTATTACTTATTCCAATAATACTTATTTGTGCATTTTTCAAATCGGAATTAAGTCTAGTAAGAGTATAAATGAAGCTGTCCGAAATCTTTTTGACTGCCTGGTCTATTTCATCCAACACAAGAATTACATTTTGCTTTTTGTTGTCTATTAATTCAATAAATCTCGAATATACCTGTTCAACTGGCAATCCCGTTGCAGGAACGCTACTGCCCAACTCGTGAATTATTTCTGCAAGAATTCTGTATTCGGTTTCCGAATTTTTTTTCATTTTGCAGTTGACATATACAAAATTTAAGTTATGTTCTTGTCCAAGTGCCTTAAGTTTGTCGACAATTCTGTGTCCTACATGCTGAATCGATACGGTTTTTCCCGTCCCTGTTTTTCCGTATACGAACAAGTTACTTACTTTTTCTCCACGTAACGCCGGAGCCAAGATAGAAGCAACCATTTCAATCTGTTGATCTCTATGTCCTATTAGTTCAGGTTTATAATTCGATTGCAATACCATTTTATTTTTAAATAGTCCACTATTTACGAAAGAATTAAAAATATTATCTAGTTTATCTGAGTTATTCATTATTCACCTCTAATTAATTTATTTAAAGAGAAGAACATTATAAACTTATCTGTTTTCTAAGCTATATTTCCAATGGAACTAGTTAAAAATACACACAATTTTTGTTAAAATCGAGGATTATCAATTTATACTCTCACACCACCATTTCCAATGGAACTAGTTAAAAATAGATTTAAATTCTCTTAAAATAAACGAACTAATGTATATGTTGTATTATGTATATTATAATATATATAATATATAATATAAATATTTATAAATGAAATTTGAAGAAAGAAGAACCACGTCGACAGTATTTAAACATTCTTATTTTTCCATGAGAAACCATAGGGTGAGGGACCTTCCTACCAAATAGATATGTTATTTTTTATATTTACGAATAAAATTCCTTATTTCGAATATTGCTTTTCAGTGTAGAAAGGTTTATATATAAATCATAATTCAATTCAACATGACATTGGATAAAAAGCCACTTAAGGAAATAATTGGCCGACTTATCGTTACGAAAGAGGGTCGAAGACTAGGAATGGTTAAAGACATTACTTTCGAAACAAGAACCGGCGAATTGTTGCAAGTAATTGTAAAGGACATGACTCCCTATGCCAAGTCTCTAAATTTAGAGATGTCCGCACAGAAGGAAGCCCTTGTTCCATACAACACAATAATTGCAATAGGCGACTTCGTCGTTATTTCTGAAGAAGATTTGCTATAAAAATCGTGGAAAACTAAAAATGAATATAGTAGGATTTAATCTAACAAAAGCATCCGCAGAGAGATACGAACAGCTCACCGGAGATGTATCTATTAGTACAAATATAGAAATCAAAGAAATAGAAAAAAAAGACTTGGACATAATAAAAGATCTTGATACCCTAAAGGTCGAATTTGAATTAAAAATTTCCTATGATTCGAAGACTAACGAAAAGAAAAAACCAGTAAAAACGCAAGGTTTAGTAGAATTTAGCGGCAACGTGCTAATTTCCATGGAACCAGAAGCAGCAAAGGAAATTCTGAAAGCACACAAAAAGAAGGAAACTCCAATTTCCTTCAAAGAAACAATGTTAAATGTTATTCTTAGACGTTGTTCAATAAAAGCCTTGGAATTGGAAGAACAAGTTGAACTTCCACCACACTTTAGGCTTCCAGTACTTTCTCTTCAGAAGAAAGAGTAAATTTACCTTCTAGTTACTTAATTTTTTCTAACTTTCCAAACTCAAGAACCTTCAAGTCTTCAGATACAACATAAACTTCAAACTTATTCAAATCAAATGGCCAAGCCATTCCAAGTTCAAACTCGCGAGGATCCGTACCTGTCTGCAGATCAAAGAAACTCGGAACAATCACAACTTCCTTTCCCTTAAACTTGCCAACAAGAAAGCACTTATAACTTTCAGATTTAATTCCATCATTCAATCGCACAGCAGGGTGTCCATGTCCCATTATCCACCTCTTAACCCTGGTATCATAAATTTCGACTTTATCCGAATCTCCATGTATCAAAGCAGTTTCCCCGACAATCAAATAATCTTTAACACCAACTGAAACGCGGTTAGCAATGTTCATAAGATAGTTATCATGATTTCCCTGTAAAATTACGATATCATTACATTCTTCTTTCAAAAATTTGAACAATTTTATCAATTCGTCCCATTCCTGACTTGTTCCACGAGCAAATCCATGCTTAACATCACCAAGAAGAACAATCCTATCCACTTTTCCAGCAGAATCAAATACTCTTTCCAACTCTTCTATCATTTCTTCATACATTTTCCTAGAAACAAAGACACCCGTATTGTTCATCGCCTCTTCGTATCCCACATGAAGATCTCCAATTACGAGTATTTTCTTCCCCTCTTCCACAACAAGAAGGCATTTACCTATAAATCTCAAGTCTTTCATACAATTGGTGAAGAAAAGGGGTAATTAAAGGTTATTAGTCTAATACAACAATCTTTAAATAAATCTTAACTCAAATCAAAATATGATAAAAGGAAAGTTAGAGTTTTATTTTGAAACCGGAATGGAAGGAGCAGAATGGACGGTTTTTGACTTTGAAAATCATACAAAGGACCCCAACCCCTACAATTCATTACATTTTTTAGAAAACGGAGATAAATTAAGAATATACGAAAAAGGAAATAAAATTTGGGAAGGAATAATAAAAAAAGACACAAGAATAAATTTAACAGACAAAACAGGTTATTCCTATCCTAGGCAAGTAGTCAAAGGACATATAGTTCATTGGCTTCAAAGCAAAATGTCTCCCGAAAGATGGGCAGATTGGTTTTTTGATGAAAAGGAATGCGAATTAGAAAAGAAAGTCAAACCAAACGGTTAGTCTTCTTTCTTCTTCGATCCAATTACCTTCAAATGTAATTCGTGCATTCTCTTCAGGAACGCAGCACGATCTTCCATTTTAATTATATCACTTCTTCCCTGAACCATTAAATTAAGACCAAATGGGGAAATAATGGGAGTACGAATCACTTTGAATTTGACTTCTTTGCCTTCAAGCCATCGCAGAACCCTTTCCGCATTCTTTATATCCATCAAATCCTCCAGAACCTCACGTCTAGCTTCCTGAAGTATGGGGAACTCATTACTTATCTTTTTTACGGCAGTAAATAAAAATTCTGAATGCACTTGTTGCTTTCCAACACTCTTTTCTCTACCCTTATAATTACGAAGTATCATAAGCGAACGAGAAGCACAATGTCTGAACCTTCTTCTTAGAATATCAGTCCTTTCAATAGCCTCTTTCATAATCTCCCGTAGATTCTTCGATGTTACAAACGCAAGAATCTTCTTTTCATCCAGGCTTTCCCCAGAAATAAAGAATCCATGATCATTTATCCCCATTTCCACGTCTCTCGATTTAGCACGAGCAGCGGCAAAGGCATATGCCCTTGCCAATGCATCATTAACCCGTCGTCCGTACATGCTATGAAATACAAGAAACTCTTTTTCTTCTTTAAACTTTTCAATAAGAAGAGTATTCGAATCGGGAATCTCCGCGAATCCGTCCTGTTCCTTGAAATATTCATAAATATTTTCAGCAATGTACTCTTGGCAGTAAATATGTTCTCTGATGAATGCAATACACTTTTCGCGATTACCTATTTTTTCTTTCACAAGCTTGCGAAAACGCCCAACATCGCAAGCAAGGTCAAAATTAAGAGGCAACATTTCCGAAAACCAACTAGGAATAGTAGGATTCCTGGACACATTTGCACGAACAAACGCCTTCATTCCTCTAGAAAACAAATATTGATACTTATGTCCTCCAAGAACAAATATATCTCCTCGTTTCATTCTCTCAAGGAATCCTTCATCGATCTTTCCGACGCTCAATCCTCTGCCTTCTCCCGCCCCGACAACGACCGAAATGAACCCCTCAGCAGGAATTGTACCAATGTTCGTCATGTACATAACACGAGCAAGCTTTCCTTTCTTTCCAATTTCATTTGTTTCCGTATTGTACCATATTTTAGCATAAACATGTCTGTGTTCAAGTGCATAATCTCCCGCAAGGTAACTCACAACAGATAAAAATTCCTCTTTTGATAATTTTTCATAACAATAACTTCTTCTAATTGTTTCAAGCATTTTATCGGCATTCCAAATTCGAGTGATTGCCATTCCAAATATCTGTTGTGCCAATACATCCAGAGCATTTTTAGGAATTTCAGCAGAATCAATCTTCTTTTCAACCATTGCTTTCATTAATACTCCGCACTCAACCAAATCATCCCTATCTAAAACGATAAATCTTCCCCTTGGGTTCTCATGGAGCTTGTGCCCTGCTCTTCCAATCCTCTGCAGTGCCCTGGAAACAGACTTGGGAGACTTAATCATAATCACCAGGTCGATACTTCCTATGTCTATTCCCAGTTCTAAGCTTGTACTAGACACAACAACCTTCAATTCTCCCTTCCTAAGGCGATCTTCAATATCAAATCGGGTTTCCTTACTCATACTGCTATGGTGTGCACCTATCAATCCTTCATACTTTCCTGGAAAATGAAGATCAAGGTGGTGGATTATCCTTTCAGTGGCATTCCTCGTGTTGGTAAAAATAAGAGTGGTTCGGTTATTTTCAATGAGTTTATCCAATAAATCATAAAGTTTTTTCTGATTCTCTGCATTTTCTGCTTCAAGTATGTTCTCCCCCGGAAAGTCAAGGTCAATCTCAATCTTCTTAAGTAATTTGACCTCTGCAATCAGACAATCTCGTCCTTTACCAACTAAAAATCTGGCAATTTCATCAAGTGGGGAGATTGTAGCACTCAATCCAATGCGAACCGGGTCAATTAGACTCACATCGCATAACCTTTCCAGGGTCAAAGTTAGGTAAACTCCTCTCTTATTGGTCAAAGCGTGAATTTCATCCACAACAATAAACTCCAAAGCCCTTAAATTATCAACAAACTTCTCCGTAGTCAGCACAATTGCCAAGGTTTCAGGTGTACTAACAAAAATATGCGGAGCTTTCTTTGCCATTTTAGCTCTTTCATAAGGTGTCGTATCTCCCGTTCGAAGCCCAACACGAATATCTTGCATCTTTAATCCCTTCTTGTCAGCCAATGCTTTTATTTCAGCAAGAGGGCTCAACAAATTTATTGAAATGTCATTACTCAGTGCCTTCAAAGGACTTATGTAAACGGCATATATCTTCTCTTCAAGCTCATTTTTCAAAGAAAGTTCAACAAGATAGTTAATTATGCCCAAAAACGCAGTAAGTGTCTTAGTTCCCCCGGTCGGAGCAGAAACAAGTATATTCTTCCTCCCATAAATATTCTTTACACCATAAAGCTGAGTCTTTGAAAAGTCCTGAAACTTAGAAAAGAACCACTCGCTAACCAAAGGATTCAATATCCCCTTCACTTCCTCTGCGCTATCTGCATTGATATATTTTATTTCTGCCATTTTATTTGACTTTAATTCAATAATGAAAAATAAGTAATTCCTATTCTTTATTTACCTTTATAAAACTAATGAATGACAACTAACTTTCAGGATTTGTTCTTATCTTTATCCTTTCCCTTGCATCCTTAAAATTAATGTCCTCAGCAAGAACACGAGCGTACTCTACCCGTGCTTCCTCCACCTTTCCAAGAGCCTCCTGGGCTCTAGCAAGAGCATATCTTGCCCGAACTCTTTCATCTTTTCTTTCATCCCTATCTCCTACTCGTCTAAGAACACCTTCAGCAATAAATGCTGCCGCTTCCTCAAGGTTAACCTCCAGGAAACAATCGGTCTTTAGAAGCATAGATTCAAGGATTTCATTCTCAGACTGAAATTTTCTCTGCAGGTGAGGTATCGCCTCAATAAACATATTCTTGGCTTCTGTTTCTTTTCCTTCAATCTTTTTCTCAATCGTTCCAAGTTCATAGAGGCTCCTTCCCAACGATAAAGCATCTTCACTTCTTCCGGTTGTTCCAGCCAGCCATCTATAGCTTTCTACGGCATATTCCGTTCTCTTCAGATTTACTGCTCCTCTTTCATTATCTTCCAGGATAGATAGTTCTCGGTCCATGCCCTTAAGCTCTATTTCTATCCTCAATCTGTGCAAGTCAGAACTATTGCTTCTTTTTTTGAGTGCCTGGTTTAGAACTTCTACTGCTTTGATATAATTTCCTGCTCCGCAATGTATCTTTGCCAACTCACTTGCAGCGTTTTCTAATGCGGCCTCATTACCTTCGCTAATCTTTTTCTCAAGCTCAGTTATCCTTGCTTTATGTTGCTCTTCGGGATTGTGAAGGGCCTCGCTTTCTTTAGTAACTATCTTTCCCCCGGTCGTTCCTTCTGCAAAAGACATGCTAGCATGGTTTGCTGCAGTATCTTTAACGAGCTTGCTTTCTTCTTCAGTTAAATCGTCTCTTTTCATGTACTTTCCAAGAACTTCCCAAGCAGCAACGTGATCTTTAAGAGATTCAAGTACAGAACCTCTAACGAAGTCCAGCTCTCTTTTTCTTTCAGGATCAGCAAATACGACCTTACTTCTCTTAGAAATGTATTCCAATGCTTCCCTAGCCAGAGGGTACCATTGTGCTCTCTGTGCTGCCAATGCTAAATCATATGCAGAGTTCAAATCCAGATGATTTTTTCCAAGAGATTCTAGACTGCGTTCTAGTACTTTCTTAGGATCTCCAGCAAACATCTTACCCAGCCTACCCCTAATGGTAATATCTACCAGATTTGGAGTTTCTCTAGAATGGTCTCTAACGCTTATAAGATAAGATTTAAGAATTTCAGCACTGACAGGTTGTCCTGGCTGTTCAATCAGTTTTTCTCTGTACGTTGAAGGCCTTTCTACCATGTTTCCTACCTCCGTAGGGTTATTCAACAGCCCATCAATTATATAAATCTTCCTAAAACCGAATAACTTTTATACCCTCCATACTCTAATATTCCATGCCAAAGATATCACAACAAAAAAGGGACAAAATTGCAGAACAAATTCTTCTTCATCTATTCTCCCATGCCCCACAATCCAAGTTTACTTCCGACGTGGCTCAGGAAATTGCTAGAGATGAAGAATTTACAAAACAATTAATGATTGAATTGAAAAGAAAGAATCTTGTTATTGAAGTAAATAAGAATGAAAAAGGAATCCAATTCCTCAGAAGGCAACGTTGGCGTCTTTCCAATGGTGCCCATGAGATATATTCACGATATCAGTCCATAAAACAACCCCTCTTCAAGCCATTTGATGAATTATAATCACCCGTACTTTTTGTTTTTAGTGCCTTTTTTCGAAGGTAAATATTTATAGACTATCTTTCTTCGTCTAAAATCATCAAGCATCTCCTGTCTAGTCTCTTCAAGATTTGCTTCGAGTTGATCTATTTCAAAATCAAATCCCGGATCGGGCACAAATCCTGCCAGAATCGCAAGTTTACCGATGGCAACTATTTGATTTCCCAAAGCGTATGCCCTTAGATTATAATCTCCTCTTTTTATGAGTTTAGCTTTTAGTTTTTCATCGAGTTTTTCAAGTTCATCGGAAAGTCTTTCGTGTACTTTCTGGGCAATATCTTCCAAATCATCAGATCCTGTCCAAACCATCTTTTTTATTACTCCATTATAAAAATCATTCAAGTTAATAAACCATATTATTTCAAAATCCACGCATTACAACAATATTTATAATCTAAATATCATCAAACAATCCATGGAATCCAAAGATCCAATAAAAGAAGCGTTTTCTAAGGTAAAACAAGATATAGAACTACTTCGTGACCAGTTACTCAATCAACATAAAGAAAACATGGAAATTAAACGAACACTTAAAGAGATTCAGACACATATCAAAGAAATTAAGACATTCCAACAGATCAATCCAACAGTCGAAAACACTCCAACAGATAATTTGCCTTTATACGCCCCCAAACCCTCAAATTTGGCAAGTTCCATCGGAAACAGGGGGGTTCCGACAGACAGACAGACAAACCAACAGACAGACCGACAGATAAAAATAGAGGAAAAATCGGGTATTTCAAAGGTTTCCGACATACTAGATTCCCTTGAAAACATCAAGGGAGAAGTTCGCTTTAAATTTAAGCACCTTACAACTCAAGAAATGCAAGTATTTTCAATGTTATATTCACTAGAAGATCAGGGTATGATCGTGGACTATTCTCTGCTAGCCGAAAAACTTAGTCTTTCGGAAGGTTCAATCAGAGATTATATCATGAAACTCCTTGATAAAGGGATTCCTATCCTAAAAACGAAGGAAAACAACAAGAAAGTTGCCCTTTCCGTGGATAAATCCCTCAGGCAAATAGCTTCCCTTGAGGTTCTTCAGCGCCTTAGAGACGCCTGAGCCCTTTATAAGTATGAGACTTCCGTCTCACCGAATAACTCGTATAACTACCAGTTTTGGGCTCCCCAGGGCGTATAAACCTCGATTTAGAGGCTTTTAGCCCTTCTCAACTCTACTCTCCTTTTCCGAACTCAGAAAAATTCTTCAGTTAATTCTCGAATTTTCCCTCATTTTTCCACAATCTTGATCTTTTTCTTTCCACCCCTTGGTTCTCCCTCTCTAAATTTCTGAGCAAAATGAGCTCTCTTTCCGTGATTTCTATCATTTTTTGCATTTTTTACACCGCGCTAACTCTCACTTTTCTCGTTTTGAGTCACTTCCTCCTCCAAAAGTTCGCTTTTATTAGCCTTCTTCTTACCCTTAACCCTCACTTTTGCGTATTTTGACAGTTTTTGCCTCGTTTCCTCAGGTATAAAGACTCTCTTTTTCCCATTCTTCTCCGTAAGCTCCTCTATCAAACCTTCATTTTTCTGTTTTATGGCATTTACCTGCCCTCGAACGGTAGATCTCTCTTTCCCCAGAAGAAGAGCCAGATCCTCATAACTTAGTTTCAAATCGCTATTCATAAGCGTAAAAACAATCAATCTTTCATTTGCACTTAATCCTCTAAGAATTCCATAAAAATTGCCTGTTTGAACAGCTGTTTGAACATCCTTTTCAACACCACCAACAGCTGTTTGTTTTGAGTAAAACGCCGTTTTTTCCAACAGCTGTTTGTTTTGAACGGTCTCCGACACAAGATCTATACCTTCGCGCAGCCCTGCCATCTCATCTTTTATCGACGACAAATCCTGTTTTAGCTGTTCAACGACATCAAACAGCTGTTTGTCTGTCGTATCAAGGTGTTTAATCCACTTTCCGATGGTATTTACATCGTTTTTGACCAATTCAAAGCTTTTTTTAATTTCAGAAACATTCTCTTTCTTCTTCTTGCCAAATATCCACTCAAACATAATCATATAACAACACCCATAGTATTTAAATCTTATCATAAGAAAGGCTATAAACACATATTTATATATTCATTTTATAGGTACAACAAACAGGTACAAACACCCCCAAGAAGCAAGGAAAACACCAAGAAAAAGAAAACAAACAGCTGTTTAAACAGCTAAAAACACCATTTTTAGGGCATTCCCACGAGGCAAACAGGTACAAACACCCTCCAAAATGGTTAAAGCAACCTAAAAAAGCTCAAACTTTTAAGCAAAGGCAAGAATTAGGTACATCTAAGAAAAATAGCCCCAATAGGGTAAGGCGCGAAGCGCCGACCGCGCCCGGCATGGAGATTTTTGAATATTTTATCATTTTGTCGTCGACAACTTTTTTCCAAAGATTTTCAAAAAATATGATCTAAATTTTTCAGAAATATCCTCAAACCCCATAAGTTCGCTTAAAATTTGTAGAAACCTATTTAAACCCTCAATCCTTTTATGTATAAAGGTTCTGAAAGGAGGTTATTCAAACAAAAAATATGGCAAAAAGAAGTACAATCGACTGGATTGCAAGAATTCTAGTTATCATAGGAGCATTAAACTGGGGTTTAGCAATTTGGAATATTAATGTAGTTAGCGCATTACTTGGAACAGGTATTGTTGCAAACGTAGTTTATGCATTAGTAGGTCTATCCGGTCTTTGGGAATTATACGCATTGTTCAAGTAACAATCGCATAAAGAACTTTAATTTTATTTTTTAAAGCTAGAGGTAATGATCACTGGAGGGAGGAATTCCCCAATGAAAGAGTCATTTAGAGCCTGTCGCGCCTCTTAATTATATATTTTAGAGTATACGCAATAAGGCATTTAGTGCCTGCATTTTTAGTAGAACTATCAGAAATACAATGGTCAAAGAAAAATTATACAGATTCTTCATAGGAGGAGATAACTTCAAGGACGAATTCTGGGCAGAAGTAAAGCTATTCATAATCTTCTCAATGGGATTCACAATCGCATTCACCTGGCGTCAGACCATCTTTGACACAACAGAATCTCTGGTAGTCTGGCTCACAGCCATAGAAAACAGTGCAACTCTAAGCATTCTAACATCGATTAGCACAACAATCGTCGCATTGGCAGTCATTTATCTAGTCTCTCGGCTCGGAAAAGACGTTTGAGATCACATAAATCTTTAAAAAGGAGAGATTTTTTACCATAAAATGGAACCACAAGAAGGCATTCCCACATCTTTTTCAAGTGGAGTTTATATTTCTGGACACAAGGGAGAGTTAATGGATTTGGTTTATAATACTTCAGACGAAGAGTTTATGGGCTTTCTTAGAGAAAGAGGATTACGAGTAGCTAAGGAAAACCCAGATGCAGAACTAACAGAAAGAGCTAGATATTCTGCGTTGGAATTAGCGAATCTAAAGGGGATAGTGATTAATAAAGTCCGACCAGAATGGGAAGAGTTCGTCCAAAGGATGAAGGCTCAAACTTCTTAGCAATTCCAAGAAGTTTAATTCAGTCGTAAAGTTCGCTTTAATGCCCAAAAATCTCCCCAAAAACCACTGCTTTTTAGCATATCTTAGGAGCCATTTTAGACCTTTTTCACGATTCTAATAAAAGGATCAGGTTTTTCGCATGTTTTTCCAAGAAAAATAGCAACAATAAAGGGAGGCGCGAAGCGCCGACCGCGCCCGGCATGGAAAAGTATAAGAACCTAAGAAAATTAATGTATCTATGAAGAAGTGGAAGGTCATTCTTTTTATCGTTTTAATTATATTTTCATTGATACTTCCTCTTTTGGGCGAGCAGGACCCCCTTTCTCTCTTTTCCGCAGGTTCGGATTTGTATAGATTTGACACAATAGCATTTATACTTCTAATTCTCGTGTCTGTTTTCCTTCCTCCTATTTTAGCGACTCAATTGTTTGAGAATGATATCTCAAAGATGCATGGAATAGGGAGAGGATTATTAAAGGGAGGTATAATCTCTTTAGTTTTTAACTTTCTAGAATTGATAATCGTTAGACCAGAGGGATATGGAGCAATAATGAATGTATCAGTAGGAATTATCAGTGGAATTTACCTAGTGATTGGAGGAGTAGTATACCTCATCTGGAAAAAAGCTCAAACTTCTGCTCAAAATTAGTCAAAAACCACAGGAAAATAGGTATTTCTAAAGGGCGCTTAATATACCTTGTCCGAACTTTTAGGCAATTTTAGGGGTTTTAAGCAAAAATATCTCTTACATAGAAGATCCCAAGGGTAATAAGAAGATAAATGATGCTAAGGACTATGGCCGTGATGGCATATTCCTTTCCTTTCAATCCCTTTGAATTTCGTATGTCTCTAATCGAAACGATTGCGAGTATCAATCCAACAACTTCAAGAATTAGGCTCAAATAACCTAAAGAAAACAAAGATGGAAACATCGTTCCTAAGAACATAAATGGATAAAATCCTACAATCGGTATAACTGTTAAAATAAGTGCCCAAATTGCTTTCTTACTGTACATATTATATCTAAAGAATCCAGTCTTAAATATCTTTCCATCCCATTAACCCCCCAACCCCGCAGACATGAGCTAACAAAACGGTGAAAAAGCAGAGCTTTTTCTCATGCTGAATATTTCAAGCATTTATAGGAATGTTAAGCCAGAAAGGGTTAAGGATTAAAGTTCGGTTTAATTATAAGTTTTATAGAATTTAACTTAATTAGTTCTAGGAGGATTTTGAGCCCTTTTTGACTGAAGAGCGTATCTTAGACGTTCCTGTTTCGTAGCAAATCTTGCCCGATCATCTCCAGAAAGCTCAAGGTGAATTTCAGCACCAGTGACTGTTTTTCCTAATAACTGAAAATTATAATTTCCATCAGGATTACCAGTAGAATACCCCGTAACTTTTACTACGGTCGGGCCCCTACTACCAATATCTACAGATAAATACTTTCCTTTAAATTGATCAAAAACTAACTCGTCTAGTGGGTTACTCATAAAAATCAGCCATTTCCCCTCTTTTTATATCTTTCGAAATCAAAGAAGAGAGAATTTAACTTTTAGGGGTTTTGAAGCATAGAACTTAATATTTTAGCAAGACCTTCCAGATTCTCAGGGGTTAACCCTCTTTTTATAGATACATGTCCTTCAATCATTCCTTCAACTTTAGGCAATGCAATGCACTCCTCTCCTGAAAAGTTTTTATAAATTAATCCACCATTTTCGACAACATAAGGGCGAATAGCCCCTGCAAGTCTTCGAATCGTGGGAACACCGCTCATACTTGTTCTGCCGTGTTCAGCATCAACACCAAACGTGGTTTGTTCCTTCTTTCCATTGTAATATCTTTCTTGCTGAAATAATACTCCTAAAAAGTTTTCATTATCTCCCATAAAAATCAGCCATTTTCCCTCTTTTTATATCTTTCCAAATCAATCATCCAATTCTTCTCTTCGCTCTATCTCTGCAAGGCAGGCTTGCTTCTTGCTGTTAAACATGTCATCCACCTGTCCAATTGGATATTTACCTATGTCTGTGCCATACTCCAACAATTCATCTGCAATCCTATGTAATTCTTTCTCAAACGCTTGCACTTCTTCCATACTGAACGAGTAGTCTTTCTTTACTCCAAGCTTTAGGTAGTGAAGGCTCGTCTTTCCAGGCAGGATGTTTCTCTTTTTATGGAGAAGAAGATTGTAAAACAAGGCCTGATTCTCAAAATTCTTATCTCTGCTCACACTATTGCTAGTCTTGTAATCAAGTATGACGTGCTGCTTCGTTTCTTTCTCGGTTGCCTGAAGGTCTATAATCCCCTTTATCCCTATCCTTATTTTATCATTCTCTTTTAATGGAAACACGATTGTTTCTTCACAAAGATGATTCTCATGCCTGTCAATTATCTCCACTCCTTTCATCAATGCCTTCAGGTAGTCCATGGGATTCAGAGGATGATTAAAAATGTCCAGATGGTTATCCAAATTCATACTTTCCCATTGATTTAACAGATGGGAGTATGCTTCATCCCTGTCGATTTCCTTTTTCGCATATTTTTCCAAGCAATCATGCACAATTCTTCCAGAAAGTCCATAGCAGACAGGCACGGAAGTATCATCGGGCACCTTAGCAATGTATTTCAAATAAAATAAAAGTGGGCTTTGGTAATATGTATTAATACTGGATGGAGAAAGATTAAATTTTATCTTCTTTTCACTCTCGTCAGCACTTTCTTTTTCAATTTCCATGATTGGCATAGCAATGGAGGGATTAAATAGATTTAGATGCCTCAAAAAATGTTAATTTTTCACTTCTTGACAGAAGCTTTATCTTGTATTCAGTCTTTAGTGCCTCAGATTTGCTTTCACAGGGCTTAGAAGCCAGTAGGCGAGCAAATCCCTTCGATTTAACGTACTTGCTTCCCTTGCCTTCTCGGTGGGAAAGCATTCTTTTCTCGACGTTATTACTAACGCCAGTATAGTAAGAACCATCAATACATTCTAGAAGGTAAACCTGCCAAACTTTATTATTCATATCTTCAAAATAACTGTTGTTGTTTCGTTTGCCTGCGTATTTCTTCCATTTCTTTCTTATTACGATCATTTATTTTTTGTCTAGCAAGGGCATTTATTTTTTTAACTTGTTTAGAAACGTCTTCCATTTTCTATTAAGCAATAAATGTATTATAAAGGTGTGTTATACTCTTTAAGAGACGAAAATGGCAAAAATAATTTCTATTTTTTCTCAAAAAACATTCTTTCATGGCTGAAAATCTCTCTTTCAAACAATTCCGTTTGGTCTCTGTGCCATATGAATGATAATTGTGCTCTAAAGTCGGGATCTTTGAATTTCGGGATTATCTTAGCAACACCTTTAACTGCGCCGATGGTTTTTCTTGGTGATTTTAAAATAGAATACAAGTCCTCCCACCACTTTAGTGTTTCAATGTAATCGAGTCGTCCATTATTAGTCGAAAGGAAATTAAAATATGGTTGCGCGCACGCAATCAATTGCTCTTTTCCACTAGGAAGCCAAGAACCAGGATAGAATTTTTCAGCTCTTGCTAATATTTTCTCATCAGAACCTTCTGGTGCATTTAAATCATATTTACTAGAATCAGGCACTCTCTTTCCCCAGACCATGGTTTGCAGGTAGAGTCTTCCTCCTTCTGGCAGAGATTGATTGCAAAATTCAAAAAATTGTCCGTAGATTCCCTCTTGCTTTCCTGCTTTAAACTCTTCCACAGAACAGAAATGCTCTAGCGAGCCAATTGACACAACACCTTCAAATTTTCCCAGTTCCTCAGGGCTTGCAGTCTTGTAATCTCGCAAATGCACATCTAAGCCTTTGCTTTGGCAATATCTATGTTGTGCACTGGAAAGAGTGAAACCCATTCCATGTCCCTTATTATTTCTGACTGCATTTAACATAGGCCCCCAGCCACATCCAATATCTAGTACTCTGTCTCCCGGCTTGAATTTTAGTCCATTAAATATGTATTCGTGCTTATCCCTCTGTGCCTGTTCAAGTGTTTTGCTGTAATCTCCATCGTAGAAAGCGCAGGTAAAGTCCGCATAATCTCCAAATCTTAGAACATGGAAATAGTCCATCCAATCATACATAGCTTCAATTTCCTTCTGATTAGCCATTAT
>SESG01021698.1_pt1 | contig 21070 bp, 20 predicted proteins | sample 3171421 | NCBI WGS metagenome assembly SESG01 (sample SAMN10866946, study PRJNA518727) | freshwater metagenome | biome: subpolar coniferous forest; feature: holomictic lake; material: water; isolation source: holomictic Lake 227, 6 m and 8 m depth | place: Canada: near Kenora, Ontario | collected... | reverse complement strand
CTCTCCTGGCAGCCTCACGGGAAGCAAAACGTCTTGGCGTTTCAGCCACGACTTCGCTCCTCGCGCGCCCGCACCCGGCCATCAACTCGCTCAACATCAAGCCCAACACCATCAATCCGCTCTACGGCGGCCGCGACGAACTGCGCCCGTCGGATTTTCCCAACAAGACCATGAATAAAAATCAAGCCATCGGAATCCTGGAAACCCAGGGACTCACCGCCATGCTCAAAGCCGCCAATGTTGAGTTGATCGGCAAAGAGAAAATAGGGGCAGCCTATGTCACCGTGATGGTGCGCGGCGATGTTGCCGCCGTGACGGCGGCCGTGGCAGCCGGAGCACAAGCCGCGAGCCCGCTCGGAAAAGTCATCGCCGCCCATGTCATCGCCCGCCTGCATGAGGGACTGCTTGCTTTGCTCCCCTGACTAAAACAGGAACGATACTTCTCATCGATTAACGAAGACAATTTGGTGCGGTCCCTCGCTTCTTGGGGGTGAAGTGATATGCAGACACTTTTCTTGGGGAGGGGTGTCCGCGGAGACCGTATCATCTGTCTCTGTCAATTTATTTCCGACTATCCCGAACCGATTGGCGGAGGAAGCGGGGCCAATCGGTATTGTGTCGGGCTGCAGCCCTCTCCGCGTCGAAAGACCCGGTTGAAGTGAGTCAGGCTGTTGAACCCGCACTCGAAACAAATCTCCGTGATGGTTTTATCCGTTTCCGCAAGCAGCCTTTTTGCCTCCTCTATGCGTCGGGACTGGACAAAGGAGGTGAATGGCACTCCCGTTTCCTTGTGAAATAAATGGGAGAAATGGGTGATGGAGATTCCCGCGCGGGTTGCGGCATCAGCGAGGCGCAACCCGGAGTCCCGAAACCGCTCCTCGACCAGATCTCTTGCCTTGCGGATTTGGGGCCGCTCCAAGCTGGCTTCCAGCTCCCGAATGCGCCAAGCGCTGCCGCACATCTGGTTGGAGAAGGTTTCCAGAAGTTGCATGACAGGTCTCAGGCGGTCACGAGACATCCACGGGGCCCTGTCATAGGCTGCGCGAAGACGACGCGCGGGGAGTCCCAGCCCTCCGAGACGGAGGCAGATCCGGCGAAAGCTGGCATCCGACGGTTGTTCGGGAAGCACCTGCCCGCTTGAAATGGTTGCGACATGTTTGCCCTGGACCATGATTGGGATCGCCATGTCCAGGAATCCTGCGTGGCATTTGTAGAGCCTGGCTTTACCGTCGGCACCCGCCCGGGCGTGATGCGTGCGGTCGCAGCCTTCGCAGCGGCGCGCCCCCTCGACCGTGCCCCGGATCATTTTGCAAAGGGGATTGCCGATGTCCCCGGAAACGCCGAGCCGGGTGGTGCCGACATCGGGCGTGTTCAAGGCCATCGACAGGCCGGTGAGCTGTTTAAGGATGAGTGCGAACCGGGTAAACTCCGGCGACCCCATCAGTTGCCTGAAGAACAGCCCGGCAACCTGGCCGGGATTCCTGGCAGACGAGGAACTCGTTGTCCAACCCTCACTTTTCGACATGCATAATGTTTGGCAAAAATCGAAAGAAAAGTATAGTGATTCCAATAGGATGTGGAGCATTTCTCTGGGGAATAAGGGTAGGATTTGCTCATGCCCGATCTATCCACCGACTTAAAAAACGCGGAGGTTTTCCTGGGCGGAGTTCGGTTGCATTGGCTGGGGCAGGCAGGCGTGCCGGGGGACCGGCGGCTCGTGCTCGAACCCAGCCATCGCCACGATCATGAGCCTCGCGGATTCCTTCCCAATCTGCCAAAAAGCGATTTCCCATCAGAGAAATGCAGGCGAAAACTCCAATTCAGGTGTTACGGCAGAACGAATAGGAGGTTGATGTGAGTGAGATACGATTACCAAGATGTTCTGACTTGATTCCCCATGGTGTCGAGCCCGCCCGACAGTTTGCCGGCGAGTGGGCGGCGGCAGCCGCCGGAGTGCCGGGCAAAGCGGGCATTATGCGGGTGGCATCCTGGAAGCAGGGTAACGGCATACTCGCGTTTGACCGATCCATTATGGACCAGCCCATCAAGATTTCCGGCAGAACGTTCGAGCATGGGCTGGGGACGCATGGGGCAAGCGAGATTGTCCTGCGCGCCAATCAGCCGATGCGTGCCTTTCGGGCATGGGTCGGCATGGACGACAATCCAGTTTGTCGAGGATGGAATGCCGGACGTCCGGAGCGCATGCTTTTCTCCCTCGAAGCCGGGGGCCATGAAATCTGGCGCAGCGGTGCAATCGGGATCGATACGCCACCTGTGCGCGCGGAAGTGGCCTTATCCGGCGCGAAGGAACTTGTGCTTAAGGCATGGGATATCAACGGGGATACCAACTACACGCATGTAGACTGGGCTGACGTGGAGGTTGACCTGGTTGATGGGAGCTCGGTACGAATGGGGAAATCCACCGAGCAGTTCTTCCCCTTGCAAACGCCGTTTTCGTTCCGGCTGGGCGGCCGATCATCTGCCGAACTGCTTAAAACGTGGCAAGTGAAGCGCGAGACCAAGAGTCCAGCCGAGGGCGTGGAGGTGCAGGTGGTGACGTGGCGCGATCCGCAGTCCGGACTCGAATGCGAGATGGAGCAGCAGACGTTCGCCGGTTTCCCGGCGGTGGAGTGGGTGCTGCGATTTCGGAATACGGGGAAGATGGACACGCCCTTGATCGAGGATATTCGACCGCTGGATACGCAATGGGCGGTTTTCGGTGATGTGCAACTGCGGCGGTCGCGCGGTTCGCCCGCTTCGGTGGCTGATTTCGAATTCATGATCGCTCCGTTGCCAGCCGGCGAAACGATCCGGATGGTCGCGGGTGGCGGCCGCTCGTCGAGTGACTGGCTGCCGTTCTTCAATCTGCAGACTGGCAAGAGCGGTGTGATCACGGCCATCGGCTGGAGCGGGCAGTGGGCGGCGGAGTTCGCCCGCGATCAGGCGGGAACGATCCGGTTGCAGGCTGGCCAGGAGCTGACGCATCTGATGCTGCATCCTGGCGAGGAGATCCGCACGCCGCGCATACTCTTGCTCTTCTGGGAGGGCGAGCCGCAGGAGAGCCACAACCATTTGCGGCGCTTCCTTCTGGCGCACCATGTGCCGAAAACGGCGGATGGCCAGCCGGTCATGGGGCCGGTCTGTGCCACCACCTGGGGCGGGATGGAGTCAGTATATCATCTGGAGCAGATTGCGGACATTCGCAAGCACAAGCTGGATTATGACTACTACTGGATTGATGCCGGCTGGTATGGGCCGGCGGGCAGCTTTTCGCCGGAACTCTACACCAACGAGTGGTCGAAGTATGTCGGCCACTGGAACATCAATCCGCGTGCTCACCCCAACGGGCTGAAGCCGTTGGCCGATGCGGCCCACGCGGCGGGCCTGAAGTTCCTGCTCTGGTTTGAGCCGGAGCGGGCCCTGGCCGACACCCCGTGGACAGTCGAGCATCCCGAATGGTTTCTGGGCAAGCGTAAACCCGGGGGCAACTTGCTCTACAATCTGGGCAACCCGGAAGCGCGGCGCTTCCTGACGGATTTCCTCTCAAACATGATCCTGGATGTGGGCATTGACTGCTATCGCCAGGATTTCAACTTTGAGCCGCTGCCGTATTGGCGCGCGGCGGATGCGCCGGATCGCCAGGGCATTTCGGAGATCCGCTACGTGGAAGGGCACTACGCGTTCTGGGACGAACTGCTGCGGCGACATCCGGGGCTGCTGATCGATAACTGCGCCGCCGGTGGGCGGCGTATTGACCTTGAGACGATCAGCCGCAGCATTCCGCTCTGGCGTAGCGACTACCAGTGTCATCCCGGTTTCGATCCGGCCGGCTGTCAGGTGCAGACACACGGGCTGTCGTACTGGCTGCCTGTCCACGGTGGCGGCACCTGCGGTGGTCAGCACGATCCGCGGCGCGGCGACACCTACCATGTGCGCAGCAACCTGTCCGCGAGCCTCGAGTTTCCGATATATTTCAACCAGGGCGACGGAGTGCCCGATCACCCGTGGGACTGGCAGCGCCGGATGATCGAGGATTACAAGCGCGCCCGGCCGTTCTTCTATGGCGACTACTATCCGCTCACGGGCGGTTCTGCCGCATCCGATGCCTGGCTGGTCATGCAATACCACCGGCCAGATCTCGGCGAAGGGATGCTGTTAGCCTTTCGGCGTAAGGACGCGCCGTTTATCAGTGGCGACTTCCGGTTGCAGGGGCTCGACCCGGCGGCGGAATATGAACTGGAGGATGCCGACACGAGCAAGAAGTGGAAACAGACCGGAAAGGAATTGCGCGAACGCGGTCTGCGCGTGACTCTGGATAAGACGCCGGAGAGCGGGTTGGTGTTTTATCAAGTAATGAACCCAACTACACACGGAGGACATATATGAAGATCGATGACCCGATCAAGATCCCGGTCCGCCGCGAACATCCCGCGCTTGGCGGCGGCAACTTCGAGCCGCTCATTGCGGAAAGGACCGTTATAATGCGGGTAGAATTTGCTCATGTCTGATCTATCCACTGACTTAAAAAACGCCGAGGTTCCGCTGGGGGGAGTTCGGTTGTATTGGCTGGGGCAGGCGGGATTTGCCTTCCGCACATCGGGTGGAAAACGGATATTCCTTGATCCGTATCTTTCCGATGCCTGCGAACGGCTCCACGGGTTCAAGCGCCTCTCGCTTCCTGCGATGCCGGCACGGGATGTCGAGGCGGACTGGGTGATCCTGACCCACGAGCATACCGACCATCTCGATCCCGATTCCCTTCCGGAGATTGCGCGTCGCAATCCGGCTTGCCGGTTTGCGGGGCCGTCCGGTTGTGTGGCCGGTCTGGAAAAGGCGGGTGTGCCGGAAGACCGGCGACTTGTTCTCGAACCCAACCAGCGTTACGACCTCGGGGACCTTGTTGTTCATACTGTGCCTGCGGACCATGGCGATTTGTCACCGACCGCCCTGTCCTTCGTCCTGGATTTTGGCGAAGTTCGGGTGCTGGTTTCCGGCGACACCTCCTGGCGGCCAAAGCTGTTCAAGCCGCTTTACGATCTGAATCCCGACGTGGTGCTGACGGTGATCAACGGGGTGTTTGGAAACATGAACCACATCGACGCGGCCATGATGGTCGCCGAGGCGAAGCCGCGATGGGCGATTCCTTGTCATTTTTGGACCCTTGCCGAACAGGGAGCGGGTGACCCGGCGGGCTTCGTCCACGCCTGCGCGAGGCTCTGCCCGCAGGTCGGGACCATACTGCTCAGACCCGGCGAGGGATTTTCCGTACCGCCGCCGGGTGGTAACACGGCCGCACGGGAAGCCATCGCAAACGAAAACACAGCATGACATCCAAACGCAAACGAAAAGGAGACACAGCATGACACCGACATTTCAAGCAGCAGACATTCTGCAGCCGCTCCCGCTCAGCCAGGCGGAGCTGTCCGGCGAGATCGGGCGGCGCGTCGCCGACCTCATCTGCGGGAATTTCATGGCCCTGAATCTGGAGAAGGACTTCGTCGAGCCATTCCGCTCGCGGCCATTCACCGAAGGCCTTCACTACATCGGTGTCGGAAAGGTGATTGACGCGGCCAGCCTGTTCGCCGCCTACACCGGCGACTCGGCCGTGCGGGACCGCGTAGCGCGGCTGATCGCAGAGGTGTGGGGGACGCGCGACGCCGACGGCTACCTCGGCACGTATAAGCCCGAGCCCGGCGCAGCACAGAACCACCACAACTGGGTGCTGCACGACCAGGAGTATCTGATGCTGGGGCTCGTGCGCCACTGGCTTGCCACCGGGGATGCGGCATCGCTCCAGCATGCGCAGGATCTCGGCGACTACGTGATCGCCACCTTCTCGCGCGACCCGAAGCCGGAGGAGATATGCACGGCAGGGCTGCCGGAGGCGTTCCTTGCGCTCTTCGGCTGCACCGGCGAGGAGCGGTATCTGAAGTTCGCCGCCGAAATTCGCCATGGCAACGGAAACTCCGAGATCCACTGCGCTTCGCTGCGCGACTGGCGGCAGACGTTCGACACAAAGCCTGCGCATGTCTACGTGATGCTCGCCCGCTGCTACGCGCAGACGGAGCTTTACCGCTACGACGGCGAGGCCTCGCTGATGGAGATGTCCGGGTATATGCGGCGCGAGCTGCTGCGGAAGGGCGGCGGCCTCAACGTGGTCGGCTCCGCCTCTGACGGCGAGTATTTCTCCTACACGCAGAACGGCGCGGGCATGATCGGCGAATCCTGTGTGACGGCTTACCTGCTGCGCTGGCTGGAGAGCCTGATGCGCCTTTCCGGCGACCTGCGCTACGGCGACATCATGGAACGCACGATCTACAATGCGCTTTTCGCGGCACAGGATCCCGCCGGGCGGCGCATCCGGTATTTCACTCCGTTTACGGGCCCTCGCGAGTATTTTGATCAGGACGGCTTTTGCTGTCCGGGCAACTTCCGGCGCATCATGGCCGAACTCCCGCGCATGGTTTACTACCGATATGGTGCCGACGGCATCGCAGTGAACCTATACACACCTTCCCAAACGACGGTCCCCCTGGATCCGGACACCGCCGTGACGCTGATTCAGGAGACGGACTACCCGAACAGCGGCCAGGTGCGCATCCGCGTCACCCTGTCCCGGCCGACATCCTTCGCCCTGCGGCTGCGCATTCCGCGCTGGAGCCGCGGCGCCACGGTGCGGATCAACGACGAGGCCCCGGTCATGGCGGGCGACGATGGGACGGGGCATGAACTGCGCCGCTCGTGGCGGCAGGGCGACACCGTGATCCTGGACATGCCTCTGTGCTGGCGATTAGTGAAAGGACACCGGCTGCAGGAGGGGAAGGTGGCGCTGTTGCGCGGGCCGGTGGCGTATTGTCTGGGCACGGCCCAGAACGAGGAGCTGTTGAAGAAATACCCGGACTTCCAAGGCGTGGTGGTGGATCCTGCCACGATCGGCGAGCCGGAGCCGGATGCCTCGGTCCGTCCGGACGGATGGAAGGTCAAGGCGGTCGCCAAAGTGGAAGCCAGGGGCGAGTGGAGCAAAGGGGCTCCACAGGAGACGCTGGTCTTTACCGAGTTCGTCGATCCATCCGGGATCATGACCTATTTTCATGTGCTGGATTTGGCATCGGCCGACGAAGACGAGCTGATTGGAAATTGTTTGGACTATCAAGGAGAGCAGACATGAGCCATACGGGCATGACAGGAAAACGGGTCTTGGTCACGGGAGCAGGCACAGGCATTGGCCGCGAGATTGCCCTGACGTTTGCGAGCGAGGGCGCGGCGGTGGCCGTACACTATTCGAGCAGCCCCGCGGGCGCCGAAACCGTGGTCCGGACCATCGTGGAGGGAGGGGGGAAGGCTGCGGCATTTCAGGCTGACTTCAGCCAGATTGCCCCCCTGCAAACCCTGGCCGCTTCGGCTGTGGCATTTCTTGGCGGCCTGGACGTTGTGGTGAACAACGCAGGGATCACCATGAACCGCCCGTTCGCACAGACCACGCTTGAGCAGTTTGAGATCCTCTATGCGGTGAATGTCCGTGCGCCTTACTTTCTGACGCAGGCCGTGCTGCCCGAGCTGGAGAAAAGCGGCGGCGTGGTCATCAACATTTCCTCCATCCATGCCTACGAGGGATATACCGAGCACTCGGTTTATGCTGGCACACGGGGTGCCATTGTGTCCTTTACCCGGCAACTGGCGATCGAGCTCGGGCCCCGTGGCGTTCGGGTGGCGGGAATCGCGCCGGGGGCCGTGCCCGTGGAAAACCATTTCAAGTCCACGCCCGATGCCGACGTGGCCCAGGCGATCCGGGACGCGGGGGACAACATCCCCTGCGGCTTTGCCGGCACCCCTGCGGATATCGCCGGCGTCGCTCTGTTCCTTGCTTCGGACGCCGGCCGCTACATCGTTGGCCAGACATTGATCGTCGATGGCGGCACCACCTCGTGGATGCCGTTCGGCGGGCAGTTCAAGCGGCCGATGACCACGCAGTTCGGCAGGGGCTACGTGCCGGGGTTATGATGCAAACCCTCTAACAAAGCCGCTGCGATCACCCCTCCACCATTAAAACACTCAACCCAAAGACTCAAATAACCCTATGAAAGTACAACTGGAAAATAAAGTAGCCCTGGTGAGCGGTGCTGCGAGAGGCATTGGCCGGGCCATCGCGACCACCCTGGCCGCCAACGGGGCGCGCGTGGTGTTCACCGACATCGCCAGCCCCGAGCTGGATGCGGCTGCTGCCGCCTGCCCAGGGGGCCTCGCAAAAGCCCTCGCCATGAATGTCACCGACCCTCAGCAGGTGAACGCGGTTGTCGCTAGCGTCGTGCAGGAATTCGGCAGCCTTGATATCCTCGTGAACAACGCAGGGATCAACACATCTGCCCATCGGGTCAACATCGATCAGTTCCCGCTGTCGGAATGGGAAAAAATCCTCTCGGTGGATTTGACCGGCGTGTTCAACGTCATCCACGCGGCGGCTGGCCCGATGATCCAGCAAGGCTCCGGGAGGATCATCAACATCGCATCCGTAATGGGATTGGTGGGCGCGCGCTTGCAGTGCGCGTTTACGGCAGCCAAATCCGGCGTGATCAACCTGACCCGCTCGACGGCACTCGAACTCGCCCCGCACGGGATTCTGGTCAACTGCGTGGCCCCCGGCTCGACTCTGACCGACGCGACGAAAGGCCTTTTCTACAGCGAGGATGCGCTTATGAAAGAGCGCGCCGAGCGGATGCTGTCCCACGTTCCGTTGGGCCGGCCCGGCACGCCGGAGGAGATCGCCCACGCCGTGCTGTTCCTTGCCGCACCCGAGAGCAGCTACATCACCGGCCAGACGCTTAGCGTGGATGGCGGGTGGACCGCCGGAGGGTTTTTCCGGGATTTTTAAGGAATGCGTCCGAAATGAATAACACAAACCTCTTTGATGTGAAAGATAAGGTGGTCCTGGTGACCGGAGGGTCCAAGGGGCTTGGACTCGTCATCGCTCAGGGATTTTCCGAGCTTGGCGCACGCGTGGCCGTTGTCTCGCGCAGCGAACCCGAAAGCGATAATCCCAGACTTCACTTTTTTCAAGCGGATCTTCTTCGTGCGCCCGAATGCTCCGGGTTGGTGGCGAAGGTGGCGGAAAAATCAGGCGGGATCGATGTGCTGATTCATTGTGCCGGGCAGGTACACCGGCAGGCTTCAATCGAGTTTTCGCTGGAGAAATGGGATGAAATTTTTCAATTGCATGTCCGGGCTGGCTTCGACCTGGCGCAGCAGGCTGCAAAGATTATGGTGCCGCAGGGCGGGGGAAAGATCCTCATGGTCTCCAGCATTCTTGGATTTCAGGGCGGGTTGATGGTGCCGGCGTACAGCGCAGCCAAGCACGCCATCAATGGGCTGGTGAAATCCCTGTGCAATGAGTGGGCGCCGCATCACATTAACGTCAACGCCATTGCCCCCGGCTATTTCGAGACCGAACTGGCATTGCCTCTATTAAATGATCCTCAGCGCGGTCCCTCGATCCGCGCGCGGATTCCCGCGGGGCGCGCAGGGCATCCGGAAGAACTGGTGGGCGCGGCGGTCTTCCTAGCCAGCGCGGCTTCCAACTACGTGCATGGGCACACGCTGGTGGTAGATGGGGGATGGCTGGCGCGATGAAGGCGGACCTCCATAAAGAATCAGCAACAAACACACAACAACCAAATAACTAATAGAAGAAGCATTATGGCAAAAATCACTCATTTCAAAGGATATAGCGGGCCGTTAACCCCCTCCAGCATCCCCAAGCCTTCCACGCCGGTTGATCCGATCATTCTGACCGTGCAAGACGGGGTGCCGGTCGTCTATCCGGGATGCCATGCATTAGGCGTGCGCGTCGTGCATCCGGCCAATCCCAAGACACCCGCCAAGAACATGGGATTGGTCATGTTTTATCTGCCGCCCCATACGATTAATCCGCCGGGATCCCACGAGACGGAAGAAACCTATGTGATTCTGGAAGGGACCGGCACCATGACTTTTGCCAACGGACGAACGGAGCAGGTCCAGAAGGGCATGTTTGTCCATCTTCCGCCATGGTGTGAACATGGGATCGAAAACACTGGCACGGAAAATTTGGTGGTTCTCATTGCCACTTCTCCCCCCAACCCGTGACCGCATCGCCCATCGGCCGTTGAAATAGAACAGATTTGCTCAGGCCTCGATCCAAGGACGCCATGTCACGATCGCGCCCTCGCCTTGCTGGCCCACCATGTCGTGACGGGCCATGTGCCGTTCGAAAGCCCCTGATCTTGCGCAAACGCCGAAGGGATAAAGGGTCCGTCCTTTGATTCGCCGCGGGCCCGGGCAGGCAATCCGGTTCTTCCAATCGACAAAGGACTTTGTGCGGCATGCAAAGGAATCTGTCTAATTGACATCGATCTTTGTCTGAGGTGCAAGGCTCTTTGTCCGGCTGAAAGAGGCGGGTGAGTGCCTGACCCTTGCTGTTTTTGGGTTGAATTTATGCTTTCACGGGTTCCTGGCCATGATCTGAACCGTCAACTCCTGGACCGGCGGACGATGGAGCAGAATACCTGCTCGGAGTACCGCACGTGTTCGACCAGTGCCCGTTCCGCGGCGGCCAGGTCTTCGCGCAGAATCGCTTCGACAATCCGCAGGTGTTGGCCCAGCCCAAGCTTGCCTTGCTTGATCGAGTAGAACGGACTGACGAGTTGGAACTCGATGATGAGGTAGATGAACCCGGCACGTTCCTTGAGAAGCGAGTTGCCTGTCGCCTCGATCAAGAGGCGGTGGAATGCGAGATCTGCGTTCAGGATTTTTCGAATCTCGGGCTGCCTCTGTTTGACGAGCCGGGCCGTCTCGACTTTGTTGGCTTCAAAGGCGCTCCGCTGCGCCTCAAAGAGCCCTTGTGCCAGAAGTTTTCTCAGGGAGAACACCTCGACCATTTCACGGAACTCCCGCATCTCCGCGATGCGCTCATCGCTGAAGGTGGCCACCTCCCACTTTTGACGCTCCTTCTTGGTCAGCAAACCCATCGGCAACATTTCCAACAGCGCCTCCCGCATGGAAACCGTGGCGACGCCAATTTGCCTGGCGAGTGCCAGCTCTGAGATTTGATCGCCGGGATGCAACCGGCCGCTGCCCAATTCGGCAAGGAGGAAATCTTTCGCGCGCTGCCGCTTTGAGCCCTTTTCGGCCTCGGGCAGCTCGGGAATTTGCTTCAAAAGGATCCATCCGCGCGAGGATCGTTCGACGATGCGGTCTCTCTGCATGGCGGCGAGCATCCCGCGCACCGCCGCACGGCCCACCCCGCTGACTTCCGCAAGCACACGCTCGGAGGGAATCGCGTCTCCGGGTTTCAATGCGCTCAGAGAGCTTCCCCTGACCACCATGGACTGCAATGAGGTCAGTTCAGTCTTCATAAATCTTCGGCCTCGGGCTGCGTCATGGGGCAAGTGGAACTTTGCATGGGCCAACAGATAACCGGGAATGCGGAAAAGGAAAGAACGGGTGATTGTTTATATTGACCCAGTTTAAAATTTAATTTATCCGGTGGATATGAATTTCTCATCCAACGCCGTCGTGTCGGCTTTGCATCGTGCCGCGCCGGGGAGCCGGGTGATGACGTCGCCCGCCCAGATGGCGGGCTATGAAGCGGATGGATTGGGCTACAAATCATTCCGGCCCGATCTGGTGGTCATCCCCGGGGATGCCGGGGAACTGGCGAAGGTGGTGCAAGTGCTGAGCGAGGCCCGGATTCCCATCATCATGCGAGGGGCTGGCACGTCGCTCTCAGGCGGCCCGGTGGCGGCCCAGGGAGGGGCGATCGTTCACACCTCGCGACTCCGGGCGATCCGCAAGATTTCCCCGGAAGGGCTCTGGTGCGAGGTGGAGAGCGGGGTGAATTTAAGGCAGTTGGACGAGGCTTTGCAGGCAAGCGGGTTGTGCTATCCGCCCGATCCCTCCAGTGGGCCGGTCTGCACGATCGGCGGGAATGTGGCTTCCAATGCCGGCGGAGCGCACTGCTTCCGATACGGGGTCACGAGCAATTACGTGCTGGGGGTTGAGGTGGTCCTGCTCGACGGCTCGGTGCATCGCTTCGGCGGTCCCGCCGGGGGCAAGGGTCCGTGGATCGAAGATTGGAAGCGGCTCATGATCGGATCCGAAGGCACGCTCGGCGCGTTCACCCGGTTTTGGCTGCGCCTGACTCCGAGGCCGGAAAAGGTGTGGACTTTCCGCGCCAGCTATCCCGATTTGCAGTCCACCGAGCGGGCGATCCACGGGCTGGTGCGTCATCCGGCCTTTCCCGTGGCCATCGAGCTGATGGATCCGCGCGCGGTGGCGCTGGTGGAGTCCAGCGCGATGGCGGTTGGGCTGCCAAAAGATCATTTTCTGATCGTCACCGAAATCGATGGCCCTGCCGAATTGGTGGATCTCCGCGTGAAATCGGTTGCGGAAGTTCTCCGTTCGGCTGGTTCCCAAGACGTGCTGTTCAGCGACAAACCCGAGGACCGCGACAAGCTCTTCAAAGCCCGCAAGGCGATGGGCGGGCTGCTCGGCCAAGTGAGCCCGGATTTCCTGGTGCAGGACGCCGTGATCCCCAAACGGGCGCTGGCGAATTTATTGCAACTCATCTACGACGAAGCCGACAAGGCGGGGATCCCCGCGGCCACGGTCATGCATGCCGGCGACGGAAACCTGCATCCGAATTTCCTCTTCGACTCCAAAATCCCCGAGCAAGTGAAAAAAGTCGAGGCCATCAGCAAGCGGCTGATGCAACGCGTCGTGGAAGTCGGCGGGGCGCTCTCTGGCGAACACGGGATCGGCAACGACAAATCGGCCTACATGCCGATGGTTTTCGGGCCGGAATCAATGCGACTTCAGCTCGCAATTCCCCATATATTCAACCCTCAGCATCAATTCAATCCGATGAAGGTCTTCACCGAAAGGCGGTTTACGGCATGATCACACAAGAACGTTTTTTTGAGCCATTCATGGATCCGGTGGACGGAGTTCTTTGCCTGCCCGCCGGGAGCAATGCCATGGCAATCGAGCGTGAGGCAGCGCCTCATGGGCTGCGATTCCCGCTCGTCATGGACAGGGAAGCGCCGCTCTGCGAGCAAGTGATTTCCAGCCCGTTCGCACCCGCCTCATCCCGCTACGGCCCGTATTGCGACAACATCACCGGCATGAACTGGGAACTGCCCGACGGCCGCCGGGTGCGGATCGGCGAACGCGTGGTAAAATCAACCACGGGCTACGACCTCCTTCGGTTTCTGCTCGAGAGCGGCACGCGCTTCGGGCGGGCTGTCGATTACGTTTTGCGGCTGCGGCCGGCTTGCGACTCCTCGCAGGTCTTTCATCTGAACGGGGAGGCCGCTTCCCTGCGATTCGCCATCAAAACGCTTCTCCGGTCCTCGTGGATGCACTGGTTCGATTCAATCGATTTCATTACGCAGGACACTCCGTTCCTGCGTATCGCGGCCAATTATCCCGCTGAGGAATCGGCTGCCTACGAAGATTTCCTGGCAGGCCTCGCCGCGAAATTCGCCCTTTCGCTGAACATCGCGCCTGAAAGCGTCCACGACGGGTGTCCGGATCTGATGGTAAAAACATCGCCCGAGTTCGTGATTGACACAGCTCTCGACATCGCAAACCGCACAGGGGCAAAGTGCATCGCCCTTTGCTACTGCGGGGTGGTTCACGCTTACCTGCCTGACACTGACAAGAACGCCATAATCGAAATCATCCGACCGATTGAATCCGACCTGCACAACATCGGCGGCCATTGGCAGAGCCGGCAGGTGCAGCGGGTCCCCTCGCCGCTCGAAGCCGCATGGATTTCAACCCTGCACAAAGAATGGAACATCTCATGAGCCACCCACTCCTTGAAAAAGATCTTCTCTCCACCTGCGTGCATTGCGGGTTCTGCCTGGAGGTCTGTCCAACCTATTTGCTCACTGGCGATGAAAACAATTCGCCGCGCGGCCGCCTCCGGCTCTGGAGGGAAGAGGCGGCTGGCAGGCTCGAGCGCGACCCACAGACCGATTTCTACACCTCCGAATGCGTCGGCTGCCTCGCCTGCGAGAGTGCCTGTCCCGCAGGCGTCGCCTACGGAGACATTTTTGAACAGACCCGTCGCGACCATGTTGACGCCGGGCGGTTCCACCCGAAGCTGGAACTCCGCGCGGCTTCGCTGGCAGTCCAGTATCCGGCACTTTTCAATCTGGCGACACTCCCGGCCAGGGGACTGCGTCGTCTCGGCATGCTCCCGCATCCGCTGGTTTTTCCAGGAAACCCAGCCCTGTTGGAAACCACCGCCGCTTATGCCCGGCGACTCATGGAGAAAAAACGGCCAACCGGCCCGCGCGTGGCTTTGCTCACGGGGTGCCTGATGGAAGCGATGTTCAGGGAGATCAATTTTGCGACGGTCCGGGTCTTGCTAGAAAACAACGTGCAGGTCGTGATTCCTGAGGATCAAGGCTGCTGCGGGGCCTTTCAGGAACATACCGGGTTGGGCGGAGCGGAGGAGCTCCGGGAACAAAACCGTCGCGCATTCAGTCCGCTCGATGTGGATGTGGTGGTGAGCAACTCAGCAGGCTGCGGATTCGCTTTGAAAAAATCGCTGAACGGAGAAAAAGAATTTCGCGACGTGCTGGGGTTTCTTGGCGAAATCGGCCCGGTCCGCCGCGAGCGTCCCAGCGGCGACCAGACGCGGGTTTACGTCGATCTCCCCTGCCATCTGGTCCATGGACAGAAAGTCGACGGGATCCCTGCGAACGTGCTCGATGCCACCGGGCTCCGATGGGAACTCGCCCCGTGTGCCAAGGATTGCTGCGGCTCGGGGGGGATCTACAACATCCAGAAACCCGGAAATGCCCACGAAATCCTTGCGCGAAAATCCGCCTTCCTCAAAGAAGCCGAGGGCGATCCCGTCATCCTCGCCACATCCAACCATGTCTGCATGATGCAGTGGAACTCCGCGAAGTCGCTGGTCAAACGTCCCTTTCAAGTCCGGCACGTCATTCAACTCCTGGACCCCGGCGCCTCCATTTATTGACCATGAAACCATCCAACCAAGTCCCAGCCTGCAAACAAACCCGCCTCCATGCCTATTCCGAGTACGGATGGCTGCGCGGATTCAACATCATTCCATCCTGGGGGGCGCGCATCGAGCAGGCGTGGTGGGACTACGACGGCGGACGATTCCGCGAAGAGGCTGCCCTGGCGACTCAGACCCACTCCAACTGCATCCGGCTGTGGATCGAATTTTCAGCGTGGATGGCAAACCCGGACCGGGTGCAGGCCGCGTTTATGGACGCCATTGCCGCGATTGACGAGCTTGGAATGAAGACCATGCCCTGCCTGTTCAACCGCTGGCATGACCGGGACTATGATTACGGCGGCACCACCAACGAGGATTTGTACCGCAACCTCGAACCGAAGATCGCCTACGTTCGGGCTCTGGTTGAACCCCTGGCAGCAGACGAGCGCATTCTGATATGGGACCTGTGCAACGAACCTGCCGCATGCCAGTTCGACGATCCTATCGCCGCGCGCGAGATCTACTGGCTGAGCCTCGTTGCCGATGCGGTGCGCCGCACCGGCGCGCAACAACCGATCACCATCGGCACCCATCAAGGCGGCCGCAACATGGAGATGTATGCGCCGCTCTGTGATGTGCTCTGCTGCCATCCCTACGGAAGGACGCCCGCTGAGCAGGCCGACTTTCTCAAATTGTGCGGCGAGGTCCAGCAGCGACAAGGAAAGCCGATGCTCTCCAATGAAACCATCCCGGGCAGCCTTGACGACGCCAAACGCGCGGAATGCGTCAAGTGGACGATCCCGATGATGGAGGAGGCCGGCTACGGATGGATGGGCTGGGGCATGCGCGAGGGAGCTGCCGTCTCAACCCGGCGGGACCGTTACGACTCAAATGGGATCGACGGGCAGGGATTCCACGCGTGGTTCACCCGCGACGGCAAACTGCGTCCCGGCCTGGAATTCCTCACCGACAAACCCAAACTCCGCGCGCCTTGGAGCCAAGAGTGAAACAGGATCCCCTGCGGACCCTCGATACCCCCGGCAGACCAAACAAATGAAAACTGTTCCCGTTGATCCATTGACGCCTGAAAACTTTCAGGAATTCGGCAGCTTTCGCGACATGCTGAACCCCGTGTCCGAAATGCTCGGAGCGCCGCCCATCGAATTCTTTCCTGACATGATCCAGCAAGCGCTCGGCAACTGCCAGACCGCCTCCTACTCCAACTGCCGCATCGGGCCGCGCGATCCGGTGATCAACGTGGCGGAATGCCACTCCTCCACCGCGGAGATGCTCATGCCGCTCGATGCGGACGTGCTGATGTGGTTTGCTCCGGCCTCCGTGCCGGATGCGGGCTTCCCCGGTGACAAAGTCCAGGCCTTTCTCGTTCCGAAGGGTACAATGGTCGTGATCAAGCCGGGCACCTGGCATCACGGACCGTTCTGTGTTGGAAGCGAACCGGCAAACATCCTGGTCGCCCTGCCCGAACGAACCTATGCCGACGATACCCGGACCGTTGTCCTGGAGGGCGACGATTGCCTGAGGATCGCCAGTCCATCGAACCCGTGAGCCGTCGGGCGACAACTCTCCCATAACCTCCCCATGACGTTCCCAATCATCGACGCCCACATCCACCTCTGGGATCTTGCCAAACTGGACTATCCCTGGCTTGCGAACGTTCCCTGCATCAACCGGAACTTCGTTCTCTCCGACTATGATGCCGCGCGGGCCAGCCAGCCGGTCGAGGCCATGATTTTTGTGCAGTGCGAGTGCCTGCCCGGGCAGCACCTCGCCGAGTTGGCGTGGGTGCAATCGCTGGCGGATTCCGACTCCCGGCTCAAGGGGATCATTCCATGGGCTCCGCTGGAGGACGGCGACGCCGTGGAGGAGGAGCTTTTCAAAATCGCCGAAGACCCGCGCGTGAAAGGCGTGCGCCGCATCATCGAGTTTGAGGAGGATGGCGATTTCTGCGTGCAACCAGGATTTATCCGGGGAGTCCAGTTGCTGGGCAAGGCCGGGCTTCACTGCGAGTTGACGATCGCCCCGGCCCATTTTCCGAATGTTTTGCGTTTGATCGAGCAATGTCCGGAGACACGGTTTATTCTCGATCACATCGGCAGCCCGCCGATCGCTGAAGGAACCCTCGAACCCTGGAAATCGTCCATCCGCGACTTTGCAGCCTCTGGTCCGCACGCTTGCAAATTTTCGAATCTGGTCTGCAATGCCAACCTCGAGCACTGGACCCTCGATGACTTAAGGCCCTTTGCGGAAGCGGTTTTTGAGGCCTTCGGTCCGGACCGTCTGATCTGGGGCAGCGACTGGCCGCATGCTCTGAGAGCCTCGGAATTCACCCGCTGGCTGGAAACCGCTGAGCTCCTCACGTCTGGTTTTACCGAAGCCGAGCGCAAGAATATCTTCCACGACAACGCCGCCCGTTTTTACCGCCTATAAAATTAAAAATCCCAAACCCATGCATACACCCATTCCCAGTCACAAAGCGGTCACAGACCGGTTTGCAAACAAAGTCGCCATCGTCACCGGGGGTTCCTCCGGCCTCGGGCGAGCCATCGTTGAAGAGTTTTGTAAGGAAGGAGGCAGGGTCCTCTTCACCGGCATCAGCGCCGCCGGAGAAAAATCGCGGGAAGAATTCCAAGCGGCCGGTTACGCCACAACGTTTCTCCGCGGGGACATGGCGGACGAGGAGTTCTGCGCCGAGGTGGTCCAAAGGACAATCGCCGTCTATGGATCGGTCAACTACCTCGTGAACAATGCTTTTGCGTTCACGGCCAAGGCGCTCGACGCAACCACCGCCGACTGGATGCGCAGCTTCACGGCCGGCCCGATCGCCTATGCCCGCATGGTGCAAAATGTGGTTCCTGCCATGCAAAAAGCCGGTGGCGGTTCCATCGTGAACATGTCGAGCATTTCCGGCCACATCGCCCAAGTGAGCCGCTGGACCTACAACGCCGCCAAGGGTGCCGTGAACCAGCTCACGAAATGCCAGGCGCTCGACCTCGCTCCCTACAACATCAGGGTGAACAACGTCGATCCCGGCTGGATCTGGTCGAACGAGACCGACAAGGCCGCGAACCTGGATGGAGGCGGCCGCGCCAAGTGGGATGCGATCTGGGGAAAATACCACATGCTCCGCCGCATGGGCCAGGCGATCGAAGTCGCCCGTCCGACGCTATTCCTCCTGAGCGATGACGCCTCCTTCATCACGGGCACGACCCTCATGGTCGATGGCGGCTATTGCTCGATGGGACCGGAAGGCCTCGGAGAAACCGCCGTCATCGCCGGATCGGACTAACCGACAATGAGCACTCCCACCACATTTAAAATAGAATCGGGCTCGGTAAGCATCAGCCCCGAACGCGGGCGCATCCTCGGTATCGAGGTCCGCGGACACCAGGCACTCTGGCGGCCTGCCGCATTTGATGGAGGTTGGAACCTTGGGGGCGAGCGCCTCTGGATCGGGCCCGAGGTCGATTGGTTCTGGCAGCGGGTCGGCAAACCGGATTTTTCACTTTACCAGGTACCGGCCGATCTGAATCCCGACCGGTGGACCGTCACGCGCCGGGACGCGGATTCGTGCCGCGGGGAAATCGAAGTGTCACTTCAATGCGCCCACCGCGACGCGCGGATGCGTCTGGGCATCTCCCGGACATTTGAATTGATCCCCGCTTCCTGCATCGAATCGCGGGGCGGCCTGGCATTCCGGATTTCCACGACACTCGAAATCCTCGATGGAACGGCGGGACAACCGGTGGATCTCTGGTCGATCCTGCAAGTCCCTTTCGGGGGGAGCATGATGATCCCAACAGTCGGTTCGCCTGTTGTTCGCGACCATTTCGCCCCGTGTCCTGCCAGCGAATCCCCATCGTTGCCCGGCCTTCTGGAGTTAAAAATCGGCGGCCCCGCGATGTTCAAAGTCGGCCTGGCCCCTAATGTCTCCACGGGGCGCATCGCCTACGCGCGGGCGATCGGAACCGACTGGCTGGTGCTGGAGCGCAGCTTTCCTCTCCACCCTGCCCTACGATATTGTGACTCTCCCATGGATTTGCCCGACACCCAGGGCGACGCGCTCCAGTTCTACAACGACGACGGCAGCTTCGGTTGCTTCGGCGAGATGGAACACCGCTCGCCCGCGCTGGTCTGCGGCGAAGGACCGCAAACTCTCACCGAGTCCACCACCACCCGCGTCCAGCTTCTCGCGGAACCCGGCTACCTCGCATGGAAAGCCGGATTCGCCGCCAGATAAAACCATCCCATGAAACTCGCTAATAAAGTCATCATCATCACGGGGGCCAGCAAAGGGCTTGGCGTTTCAATGGCCGAAGAATGTGCCCGGGAAGGGGCCTTGGTCGTCCTGGCCGCGCGTTCGCAAAAGGAACTCGATGCCGTGGCGGAAAAGATCCGCGCCACCGGCGGCGAGGCGGAGGCCGTTGTCACCGACATGAGCCGGCCGGATGCCATCGAAAACCTCGTCCGGCAGGCGGTCGCCCGCTTCGGACAAATTGACGGCCTCGTCAACAACGCGGGCGTCAACTATGTGAAGCCCTTCCTCGAAGTGGACCTCAAAGAATGGCAGCGGGTGCTCGACGTGGATCTCACCGGATCATTTCTTCTCACCCAGCTTTGTGCGCGCCAGATGAAAGCCCAGGGAACCTGCGGCTCGATCGTCCAAATCGCCAGCGTCCACACCCACGCCTCGCTCGCGGGTGCCGCGCCCTACGATGCCGCCAAGCACGGCATGGTTGGATTCAGCAAAGCGGCCGCTGTCGAGCTCGCGCCTCTCGGAATCCGCGTCAACATCCTCTCGCCGGGGCTCTGCGCGACCGAGATCTGGAAGGATATCGTTGCCGCCGCGCCGAGTGAAAAAGAATGCCTCGACTACTGGAATGCCAACATCCCCGGCCAACGGCTCATCAGGCCCCAGGAAATCGCCAAATGCTGCGTTTTCCTGCTCAGCGATGACTCCTCCTGCATGACAGGGGCCAATGTCTTTGCCGACCTGGGAATGACCAGCCTGCTCGTCAGCCGCGAGCCTTATTCCTCCAATTCCATCGCCGGGGAATGAAAGTTTCCAAGGCCGAGCTTCTCGTTAACAACCAAGCTTCCCACGGCGAGGGACCGGTTTGGGATGCAGGAACTCTCTACTGGGTCGATCTCACCGGCTGCCGCCTCCATTCATGGAATGCAACGGATGGCACGGTGCGCAATTTCCAATTTGCCGAGCCCGTCTGCGCGGTGGCCCCGCTCGCCGAAGGCCGCCTCCTCGTCGCATTTGCCAAGCGGTTGGCTTACGTGAATCCGGCCGACCTCTCGTGTGAGGAAATTTGCCAAGTCGAGCCGGATCTTCCGGGAACGCGGTGCAACGACGGCAAGATGGATCCTTCGGGACGGTTTTGGATCGGCACGATGTCCCTTGGGGGCAAGGTCAAGGGAGCAGGGGCCCTCTATCGCCTCGACGAGGGCGGGCGGCTCACGCGCGTCCTCGACCAGTTGACCATCGCGAACGGAATGGGTTGGTCCCGCGACTCCAAAACGATGTACTTCATCGACTCCCCAACCCGGGAGATCTGGGCGTTCGATTTCGATTCCTCCGATTCTTCCATTACCAACCGGCGCACGGTGGTCAGAGTTCCCGACAACCTCGGGGTTCCCGATGGAATGGAGGTCGGACGCGACGACACGCTCTGGGTCGCCCACTGGGGCGCGGGTTGTGTTTGCCAATGGTGCCTGAAATCGGGCCGCCTCCTCCAACGGGTGGATACCGGCTGCCCTCACACCAGCTCGTGCTGCTTCTCCGACGAAGGGCATCTCTACATCACCACATCAAGACTCGGCCTCGACGAGGCCGCGCTCGCAGCCCACCCCTGCTCGGGCGGGCTCTTCCGGCACAAACCGTTTTTCAACCAACCTGAAATCAAACAGATCCCATGAAAGCCATCCGTATCCACGGCCCAAAAGACGCCCGCTACGAGGACATCCCAATGCCCAAACCAGGGCCGGACGATGTCCTGATCAAAATCAAAGCCGTGGCCATCTGCGCAACCGATG
>SESG01030402.1_pt1 | contig 21099 bp, 15 predicted proteins | sample 3171421 | NCBI WGS metagenome assembly SESG01 (sample SAMN10866946, study PRJNA518727) | freshwater metagenome | biome: subpolar coniferous forest; feature: holomictic lake; material: water; isolation source: holomictic Lake 227, 6 m and 8 m depth | place: Canada: near Kenora, Ontario | collected... | reverse complement strand
CACCGTCTTTCCGAATGGCTCGGAGTTCAAGCTCGTAAGGAGTTCCATCCGCGATGGCGCCCTCGACGACCTGTCTTAGGCGCGCCATATCATCAGGGTGATAGAAGGATGGATGGTCGGCGAAACTCGGTGCTCCTTCCCGTGGTTCTCGCTGGAAAATCCGGAACAACTCCTTAGACCAGGTCACCGTGTCACTTGCGATATCCCATTCCCAACTTCCGACATGGGCAATACCCTCGGTCCGTGCAAGCATGATCTGTTCTCTTTGCAGTTCTTCCTCCGTCTGTCTGCGCTTTCTTCTTGAATCTGCCTCTTGTAGCTCTCTGTTTATGGCGGGACAGAGACGTAATAAATTGCCCTTCATGATGTAATCATGCGCGCCTAACCGCATGCACTCCACGGCCGTTTCTTCGCCGATAGTTCCGGACACAATTATGATGGGAATATCAATGTTTGATTCTTTTAACAGGCCAATGGCTGATGGCGCATTGAATTGCGGCATTTTATAATCGCAAAGGATGATGTCCCATTGCTTCTCCAAAAGGGCTTTTTTCATGGTTGCGGCGGTTTCCACCCTTTCATATACAGGATCGTAACCACCTTTTTTCAGTACCAGTATTGTCAGCAGGACATCATCTTCCGAGTCCTCAACCATCAAAACCCGCAGTGATTGAGGCTTGCCGGGCTTATCTTTTAGATTACTCTTTTCAGATTCAGGTATATTTGCCATATAAATCTCTCCTTTTTTTCGTATCGCGCGTCTCGTGAAGCGTCGTTCGTGAAACGTATCCCGTATTTCGCATATCGTGCTTCATTGATTCTTTCGTTTCACGCTTTACGAACGGCGCTTCACGAACTTACACTTAGTTTGTAGCCTTTTTCTTGAAATAATTTCAGGCACGCATCCACTATTATATCATCATAAAAATTGCCCTTATTCGCTGATATTTCCTTCAAGGCAAAATCAATTCCCAGTGCCGGCCGATAGGGCCTATGGGAAGAGATAGCTTCAATGACGTCGGCAACAGACAGAATCCTCGCTTCCAGGAGAATATCAGTCCCTTTTAGCCCCTGAGGATAACCGGATCCATCCAATCGTTCGTGATGTTGAAGAATAACATCAGCCACGGGCCATGGGAACTCGATGCCTTTAAGGATATCATGCCCTGCCCGGGAATGTGTTTTAATGAAATCGAACTCCAGAGCAGTCAGTTTTGTGGGTTTGCTGAGCATTTCTGCCGGAATAACTATCTTACCGATGTCATGAATAATGGCGGTGGTGTAGATAAAGTCCTGCCGGTCTACCGATAATCCCATTTCTGCTCCAACAGCGCGGGCCAGATCGGCTACCCGCTGTTGATGCCCCGCAGTATAGGGATCCCTCATTTCCACGGTCTTGGAGATAGAATTAACAGTGGCATTCAGGGCTTTTCTTATCTTTTTAAAGCTATCATTACGTTCTGCCTCCAGATGTTTGCGATCGGTAATGTCTCTACCCTCACCCAAAAATGATACGGGAACTCCATTCTCATCGCGGATGAGGCTGAAGGTGTTTTCCGAATAGAAGGATGTGCCGTCTTTTCGGTAGAATTCCAGTTCCAATGTGCGCGAAAATAAATAGGTCGAATCCGCCATCACTTTGGTCATTTCGACGGACAAAGTATCCATCGCTAACTGGAATGAGGCAGGGGTAAGATGCTGATCAAGAGGTAATTGCTGGAGTTCTGCAAAAGTATATCCCCGCAACTTCTCCACGGATGGGCTGATGTATGTTGTTTTCAAATTCATATCCATCAGCCACACCGTATCTTTCATGTGGTTGGCAAGCAATCGGTATTGAGCTTCGCTTTGACGCAGCGCTTCATCGGCCTGCTTCCTTTTGCTTCTTGATTCTGCATCGTTCAATTCTCTGGCGATGGCTGCACACAGGCGCGTCAAGTTATTCTTTACAAAATAATCATGGGCACCCAGCCGCATACAATCCACGGCTGTTTCCTCACCGATGGCGCCGGATATAATGATGATCGGGATATCAATGTTTGTTTCCTTAAGTAGGCCAATGGCCTGCTCGCCGCTGAAATGCGGCATTTTATAATCGGACAGAATTATATCCCACATTTTATCCTTCAGCGCCTGACGCATGGCCGTGGCCGTCTCCACCCTTTCATGCACCGGATCGTAGCCTCCTTTTTTAAGGACGTGGATTATCAGCAGGGCATCATCTTCCGAATCCTCAACCATCAAAACCCGCAGTGATTTCCGGTCGTTCATTTCAGATTGATTTTCTTTTGTCATTATAGAACCTCTCTTTTCGTATCACGCATCTCGTGAATCGTATCTCGTAGTTCCCTCTTCACGCTTAACGTAATACGCTTCACGATTTAGTTTCCCGCCGGAGGTGGTTCATTCCAGATTAACCAATACAGCCCTAGTGCCTTGATAGCTTCCACAAACTCTTTAAAGTCAACTGGTTTGCGCACATAACTGTTTGCGCCCAGTTTATACCCGTTGACCAAATCTATCTCCTGCGTTGAAGACGTAAGAATGACTACCGGCAGAAATTTAGTTGACTCATTTTGGCGGATGGTCTTTAGTACTTCCATGCCGCTTATTTTGGGGAGTTTCAGATCCAGCAAGACAATTATAGGTAGATCCTTCACATCCCGTCGTTCATACATTCCTTCTCCAAGCAGGTAATCTAATGCTTCCACGCCATCTTTGGCCACGACTACCTTATTGGATATGCCATTTTGTTTGAATGCCCGTATTGTCAACTCGACATCATCGGGATTATCCTCCACCAGTAAAATGCTTTTGCTATTCATCACAACCTCCTCGTATTTTGTGAAACGTGGAGCGGAATTCGTGAAGCGTATCTCGTATTTCGTATCTCGCGCTTCGTCATTCCGGCGCACGCGCTACGCGCTAAGTTTTTTTATTAAGTTTCTTAACATTCTCGATTCGTGATCGAGTTTCTCGTTTGTTTTATCTCTTAGGTCTTGTGTAATATATCCCAAAAGCAAACTAACCTCAATTTGCGTTTCCAGTTCGGCACATGATCCGAGAGCAATATATAAAAACTGACGATACTCTTTATTATGGTAGCGGTTGAATCCCTCTGCAATATTGGAAGCAATGGACACAGACGATCTTCTCATCTGACTTACCAGGCCGTATATTTCTTCTTTCGGAAATGCTTTTGTATATTTATAAATATCGCCGATTATTTCCATAGCCAGTCGCCATACATCCAAATCCCTAAAGTTTTTTATCTTAGTTTTTTCTTCTTCCATCATGAAATCCTTCGTCGTTTGTATTATGTGAATCGTCGTTCGTGAAGCGTATCTCGTGGTTCGCGATTCACTATTCACGTTTCACGAGATACTTTTTTCCGTTGCACGCTTCACGCCTTCTATTTCACTCTGGCAGAGTGAAATAGAATGTTGCTCCGCAGCCCACCTCTCCTTCCGCCCAGATTTCGCCTCCGTGACGGGTTATAATTCTTTTTACCGTGGCCAGTCCTATTCCTGTTCCCTGAAACTCTGCTGTCGTGTGGAGGCGCTGGAAAGTGCCGAATAACTTGTCCACATAAGCCATATCAAAACCCACGCCATTATCCCGGATAAAGATTACTTTCTTTTCCGCCTGGGAAGTGCTGCCGAATTCAATCTTTGTCCGTGCTTCCTTGCCGGTGAATTTCCAGGCATTTTCTATCAGGTTTGTCAGGGCAATGTGCATCAAGGTGGGATCACCATCAATGATAATGCCTTCCTGGATAATAATATCGGCAATGCGAGCCGGATCATTCTCTTGAGACTTTTCGATAATTTCCCGGAACATATTGCTCAAATCAAGAGGTTCAAGACGCAAGTTAGCGCTGGTTACCCGCGAGAGTTTCAGCATATCGTCAATGAGCTGCCCCATATTCTGTGTTGCTTTGCGGATCCTTTCCAGATAATTGCGCCCGGTATCATCAAGGTTTTTTTTATAATCCTCCAGCAGTATCTGGCTGAATCCGTCAATGCTCCTGAGGGGCGCGCGCAGATCGTGGGAGACGGAATAGCTAAACGACTCAATTTCTTTATTAGCTGCCTCTAATGTCTTGTTAGTTGAAGCAATGACTTTTGCACTTATGCTCATGTCATCTACCAGATTCAGCAGGGCCAGCTGGCTATCGCGTAAGTCATTGGTTCGGTGCAGTACCTTCTGTTCCAGCTCTGCGTTCAATAGACTAATTTCATCATCGGCCAGCTTGCGGTAAGTGATGTCGACCGCTGTTCCCTGTGCACCGATCAGCGCTCCATCTCTATAAACTCTTGAAAAGGAACAGTCAAAAAAAACAACCTCTCCTGATTTCTTTATCATTGGTGTTTGAAAATGTGTGATCTTTTCCCCCGACATACCTTTCTGCATTTTTTCCATAGCCCTTTGACGATCTTCCTGCGGGATAAAATTGAGGATGTTCCTGTTGCCCATTTCCGCGCTTTCATAGCCTAGCACTTCCTGTGCTCTTTGGTTTACAAAAGTGATTATGCCTTCCAGGTCAATTGTGAAAATAATATCCGGGATGTTACTTAACAAACTTTTATACCTGTCTTCCGATTCGCGTAACGCTTCCTCCGCTTGCTTGCGTTCAGTGATAATATTAATACTGGACAAAACGCACTTTTCATTGTTGGTTGTAAGAAGTTCGGCAGAAAAAATGCCCGTGATCATCTCACCCGATTTTTTCCGGAATTGAAGCTCGCGATTCAACACTTTGCCCTTGCTTGTTAATTCATTGACAATAGAGGAACGATCTTCATCTTTGTTCCACAAACGTAAATCAAGCGTTGTTTTTTCCCGCAGGTCCGCTAATTGATATCCGGTAATATTAAAGAAACTGCTATTGACCTCTATAACCTTTCCGTCGGAAACTCGTGTGATCATAATAGCATAAGGAGAGGAATGAAACGCCTTGAAAAACTTTTCTTCCTCCCCTCTTACATCCATTAACAGGCGCTTGTTGAACATCATAATCAGGCTAAAGGTAAGTAAAACAAACAGCATCTGGTGAGAAATAAGTATAAACTGATCAAAGACGCGGGACTGGAAAAAATCAATTGCTGCGGGCTTGTTGAATGCATTTTCGGCAACGCGAATCGAGCTCACCAGGCAGTAAAAACAAAATACAATGCCCACACTGCGCGTCAATTGGCGCGTGCCTGGTTCCACGCGATAAAGAAGCAGCCATGCGCACTGAAAGCAGATAATCAGCAACCCCATTGCTACATTGACATTTCTTGCCGCCAGATTTGGTTGCCAAAAGGTTAAGTAAGCATGCATAAAGGCAAAAACAACCAGCAGAATATAATTATGAATCTGTGAACTTATTTTTCCGGTAAAACGCAAAAGCCCCATATAGCCAAGAATGGCGCCCGCTATCACCAGTGTATTGGAAAGAACAATAGACAGCCAGTCGGGTATGTTCCCGCGCAGAACAATCAGAAAAAACGCCGTCGTTTGCAGCGCAAAATCTAAGACAAAAAATCCTGTGCCGGCAAAACGATTACGGATCTGCCTCCACAGTACCGCAATAACGATCAGACAGACGGTATCAGTGATCACATTACTGACAATTATTGTTTTCATATCCAGCATAAAAATCCTAATTCGTTAATAGTGAAGCGTATCTCGTATTTCGTCTTTCGCGCTTCACTATTCACGTTTCACGAGATACGTTTTTCTAACTCCGCGATCCGCTCCTTGAGTTCGGCCATCTTCAGCTCCCGGCCCACGAAGGTCCGGTTCACTTCTTGGATGTGGTCTTTCGCCAGTTTGCTCTCGGTAATGTCACGAATATTAAGTTGCAGCAAAGTTGCTTTGTTGACGAGATATATATCCGCATATTTATGCACCCCGGACTTGGTTTTCAGCGGCACATCATGATAATGAATAATGCCGCTCTTGTCCAAAGTTTGCAATATCGTTTTGATATCAAACTTATCGAGCAAAACGCCGACGTCCTGAAGCTTGTTCCCGATGTTCTCCTTTTCGGTATAGCCCAACATCTTCTCGGTGGCCGGATTAGCATGGGCGATCTTCCCTTCACTTTTTTCTAGAAGAAATATCGCATCGTTTGCAGTCTCATAAGTGCGTCTGAAGACATATTCAGACTCCGCTAATATGTTTTCCAGTCGCTTGTGCTCGGTGATGTCCTCAATGGCCAAAAGGATTGTCTTGGAGTTGATGTCTTGCCGATATACTTGGCGGGCATTGAGCAGCATGACTTTATGACCGATGTACTGAAAAACATGATCAACCTCGAAATCATTGAATGCTTCTTTTTTGGGAAGGATGGTTTCCAGCAGGTCCCGCAGTTTGGGAATATCCCATTGCTTGTTCCCCAGTTCATAGATAAATTTTCCGATAGTCTCACCCGGGCTTACTTTAAAAGCTGTGTAGAAGTTGCGGTTTGCCGAGATTATTTTTAGATCAGAATCAAGTATTAAAAGGGAGTGTCGAATAGTTTCCACAATACTTTCAGCATATCTAATGGCTTCCTGAGTCAAAAGCTCAGCCGATTTGCTCACGGCTTTTAATTTTTCCAGCGCGGCATTTTGCGAGCGCAATTCCGTCATTTCAATTAAGAGCTGCTCTCTCGTCTTCTCATCATCTTTCATAAGGTCACCTCCTAAAAGCGTAATTCGTGAAGCGTCCGGCATGCGCCGGATTTCATATCTCGCGAGTCCGTCATGCCGACTCAAGAGATTTTGTCGAAATAGCTTTTACACACAGCAGCTACCTTAAAGGGTATTTCGCCGTGTCGCGCTTCGCTTGCACGGAATGACAAAAAAGTAATTATGACAAAGTCTTGTCTGAAACCTAAAGGTCATCCGCAACCGGTATGACAAGACTGACGCTTCACGTTTTACCTTCTAACTCCGCAATCTTTTCCTTCAACTCCCGCATCCGCAATTCCCGATTCACAAACACTTTATTTATCCGCTCCAGCTCGGCGGTTCTCTCTAAAACGCGTTCTTCCAGTTCTTCATTAAGCTGCTTGATATCATTTTCAGCCTGTTGCCGTTTTTTTTCAATCTCGATTATCTCGAGCGCATGGTTAATATTGCCGGTAACTTCCATAAGCAGGTTTATTTCATCTTCATTGAAAAAGAACGGGACGGCATCATAAATTGTAAGTACACCGATTACCCTGTTATGTAAAACAATTGGCAGGGCAATGGATGAATGGTAATCGCGCTTTAACGCCTCTTCCCGCCAGGGAGTCATGATGGGATCATTAGCTATATCATTGCAGTAAAATAATTTACCCTCACGGGAAGCAAGGCCTGTTGGGCCTCGGCCTTCCGTAATATCGTTTACGGATATTTTTTTGATTCTGGTGAGATAGCCTTCCTCAAATCCGTTCCAGGCGACAGGCTTGACCATTTTATTTTCCTCATCAATCAAGCCAACCCAGGCCATACGGAATTTCCCGTATTCAACGGCAATGCGGCAAGACTCAGCAAATAATTTTTCTTGTTCGCGGATACTGATAACCATTTGATTGATCTTGCTGATGACTGCCAACACACGGTTGGTTCGGGTGAGGTTCTCCTCTATCCGCTGCCGCTGAGCCATCTCCTGCCGCAAATTTTCCACGGAGGTATATGATTGCTTGAGTTTAGCCGCCATTGCATTGCTGGCACGGGCCAAATCTGTCAGCTCATCGTCTCCTGCCGTAACGATCGAATGATCCAGATTGCCATCCCCGATGATTTTGATTCCGCAAGCGAGCAAAGTCATTCGATTCGTCAGCGTTCTGTTGAGTAAAGTTGAATTGATGACGATCACCATACCGCCGCCCACAAAAAAGAAGATAATCATAAAAGCCGCTCTGTTTCTTGAAATTTTTGCTTTTCTTTCGGTTGACTCATACAGCCTTTCGATATTATCAATTAAGGCGTAGGAGTTCAGAAATACCTGGCTGATCAGCCGCGTTTTAGCTTCATCAAAAGCAAATGTTTTGTCCGTAGAGCGTTTCCCTTGCCTTTTCTTCTCTATGATCGTTAAGAATGCAGAGAACGTCATATCAAATCTTTGCTGCACCTCTTTCAACAGGGCTTTGTCCTCCGCGGTTGTAAAGCGGTTATGAGCTGTTTCAAGTAATCTCCGGAGTGTTTCGGATTTTGCCTGCCACTGGATGCTCGTTCGTTCTTCCTGATACAGAAGATAGTCATCCCGCAATGAGATGCGCTCAAAGGCGGTTTCCAGTATTGCCAAGACCAGTTTTTCATTACGCGTGACTCTGCCCAAATCCCAAAATGACCAGGTCAGGGAAATTGCTATGAGCAGAATAACAATTATGTAGATCCACGTATTAAGTCTCAGTCTTGTTTTGATCTTCATATTTTCCTCTCGGATATCGTGAAGAGTATCTCGCATCTCGTGAAGCGGAATTTGTATCTCGTTGTTCGCACTTCACGCTTCACGTGCGACGTTTCACGTGTGCTACTAACGTATTACCCGAACAGCCTCCGGTTTGACCGCCGCAAGTCCTTCGAAGTAAATGAAATCAAGATAGTTGGGCATCTCCCGGCGTGCTGTTAATTGATGTTTGATTACCCATCGCGTCTGGTCTTCAAAGTTCACAAGCAAAGCCTGGTCAAGGGTTACCCGAAACGTGAAAATGTCCCATGTTTCATTAAGGACGGCCTTATCCATTTTGAGAAATTCGGCAACATATCTCTTTGATTCTTCGGGATGATCACGTACAAATGTTTCGGACTTGACCAGCGCCTTCAGGACTTTTTTTATCGCTGAGGGATTCTTCTTTACATAATCTTGTGCGGCGACAACGCAAAAGTGCTCCGTATAGAGTGATTCACCTAAAAAAATTATCCCTTTGCTTCCCAGTTCCTTCTTCAGTTGTGTCACGGCAGGATTCCATGCGGATACTGCATCCACCTTTCCTGTGGCAAGGGCTTCGGCCATCTGGTCAGGCTTCAGATCAATTATTTTAACATATTTATTTTCAATACCATGCACCAGCAGAAATGAATCCGCAAAGAAATGCCCGGTTGTTCCCAGCGTAACGCCGATTTTTTTCCCTTTGAGGTCTGCAGGCTTGGCAATTCCCCTGTCTCTTCTGGCCACGATGGCTTCATTTTTGTTAGACGATTGGATTACTGCCAGTGTCATAATTTTCTTACCGTTCATCACGGCAAAAACTATCGGCGTGTCTCCTACTGTAGCGATATCCGCTTTTCCATCGAGCACCGCCTGTAGTGCCAGTTTCCCGAAGGCATGAGGCTGTGCCGTAACATCCAGCCCCTCTTGCGTTAAGTAATCCTTCGCGCAGGCAATGTTCATGAGAATTGCATTGCCCGCGGTGGAATAGGCAATGGTTACTTTTTCCGGCGGGCCTTCCTGCTTTTGCGGCTGGCAACCGGTGACTGTAATTGTGATGAGAGCAAGGCAGGCACTGATTACAACTGTAAAACCAGGTAGTTTCTGGAAATGAATCATATTCTTCCCTCCCCCGATCTAATTATGGTGGTTAGTAAGTATGATTATGTGATTCGTTAAGCGTGGTTCGTGTAGAGCGAGATACGCTTCACAGCCTAAGTTTTTATTTACCGAAATTTTACTCTCAATATCTATAAAGTCAATATAATTATTATGTATTAATCTCTGCGGCAAAATGATAAAACTTTAGTACTAATTCTCACAGGATCATGGTAGACAGCGTACCAGATCTTTTTTAATTACTTTTTCGAATGCCCTACATTTATGAAGAGGCCAGCATGGAGGATGAAAAAAAGACCAAGAAACAAATGATCGAAGAGTTAAATAAACTTCGTCAAAGCGTGTCTGAATTAAAAGGCTTCGCGGAAGAAATTCAACAAACAAAAATAAATCAAGAGAAGTTCACCAAAGCTTTCCTGAACAATTCAATACCTGTGGGTATCACTACACTAAAAGATGGTCGGTATATTGAAGTCAGCGATGCTTTTCTTACGCTAATGGGTCGTACGAGGGATGAAGTCATCGGCAGCACAACGATAGAGACCGGATTTATTACACAAGAGCAAAGAAAATCTTTTTTCGATGAACTAAACAAAAATGGCAGCGTTGAAAACTTTGAAATGGAAGTCAAGACAAAGGGGGGCGCTCTAAGGCACGGCTTATTTAATGCTGTAATGATGACTCTGGGCAAAGAAAAGTGTTTGTTGACTGTTATGATTGACATTACCGAACGCAAGCAGGTGCTCCATGATCTACATGTACATCAGGATGAACTTGCGGCGCAGAACGAGGAACTGCGTCGCGCACAAGTTGATCTTGAAGCCTTGCAGTCAAGCTATTTTGACCTATATGATCTGGCGCCGGTAGGTTATGTCACAATCAGTGAGAAAGGTCGAATTCAAAAGACAAATCTTACTGCCGCAACCATGCTGGGTTTACCTAGACAAGATCTATTCGAACAACCATTTTCACGATTTGTTCTCCCGGCGGACGCGGGTATATACTCCCGGCTAAGCAAACTGATCTTTGAGACAAATGAGCCGCAGATGTGTGAGCTGCGGATGGTAAAAAAAGATCGAACTGAATCCTGGATGCGACTGGATGCCACCAAACATGACAGCGACGGTGCGCCTGCAGGCCTCATCGTAATTGGCGACATCACCTACCGCAAGAGGGTTGAGGACGAATTACGGAAAAGTGAGATCAGGTTAAGCCAGGCGGCCGAGCAGAGCCGGAGCATCTCCTGGGATGTGGATGCCGATGGTCTTTTCACATTTGTCAGTCCTGTATCCGAGGCCGTTTGGGGCTACCGTCCGGACGAACTGGTGAACAAGAAACACTTCTACGATTTGCATCCCGCAGAAGGGCGCGATGCCTTCAAAAAAGGCGGCTTAGAGATCTTACGGCTGAGGGAAGACTTCCGGAACATGGTCCATCCTATGCAGACCAAAGATGGTTCTCTGGTATGGGTTTCCACCAGCGGTATTACCATGCTGAACAAAGACAGAACACTGCGGGGCTACCGCGGCAGTGATATCGACATCACCGATCGCAAGCGGACGGAAGAGGAGAAGGAAATACTCGAAGCCCAGAACCGGCAACTTCAGAAATCTGAAAGCCTGGGCCGCATGGCCGGATCCATTGCCCACCACTTCAATAACAAACTTGCTGCGGTGATCGGGAATCTGGAGCTGGCGCTGATGGAAATGCCTAAAGGAGCGAATCCACAGGCACGCATCATCGCGGCCATGGAAGCATCCGGCAAGGCAGCAGAAATAAGCGGCATGATGCTTACCTACCTTGGCCAATCGTTTGAACAACGTGAGTTGTTAGATCTCTCCGATGCTTGCGTACAAGCCCTGCCCATGCTCCAGGCCGTTATGCCGGTAAACGTGTTTCTGGAAAAAGATTTGCCCGCCCCGGGCCCGATTCTCAGCACGAACGCCGATTACATACAACAGGTGCTCAGCAACCTGATCACCAACGCCTGGGAATCTATCGGTACGGAAAGTGGTACCGTTTCCCTGCGCGTTAAAACAGTTTCTCCGGCACAAATATCCGCAGTGAACCTTCGCCCAATTGGCTGGCAGCCACAGGCCTCTGCTTATGCTTGTTTGGAAGTAGCCGATAGCGGTTGCGGAATTAAGCCCAATAATATTGAGCAACTCTTTGACCCGTTTTTCACAGATAAGTTCACCGGCCGAGGCATGGGACTGCCAGTAGTTTTGGGAATTGTAAAGACTCACAACGGTGCCCTTACAGTGGAGAGTGAACCCAAAAAAGGCAGTACATTCCGGATCTTTTTCCCGCTGTCTGAAGAAACTTTCATGCGATCTCAAAAGGCTGGAAGTAGTGATGATTCCTCGATCAGCGCGTCTTCCACCGCCAAGTTTGAAGGGGGCGGGACGGTGCTAGTTGTCGAAGATGATGAGATGTTGTGCAACATGGTCGGAACCATGCTGGAGAGTTTTGGGTTTTCGGTGATGAAAGCAAGAGACGGTGTTGAGGCATTGGAAATATTCGGGCAGCACCAAAGTGAAGTTAAGTTTGTTCTTTCCGACCTGACCATGCCACGCATGAACGGTTGGGAAACACTGACAGCCTTGCGCAAACTTCAACCAGGCATCCCCGTGATTCTGGCCAGCGGTTATGACAAAGCCCATGTGATGGAAGGCGATCATCCCGAACTACCCCAGGCATTCCTCGCCAAGCCATACAATCTCAAGGCACTAAGCAATGCGATTAGTCAGGTACTGAGTAGCGAGAAGAAATGAAACTTGTTTAATCACTTTCTTCTTTGGGAATGATCGGTTCTATTATCTTAACCGGCAGTAACAGTGTTCGAGTCATGATCCCCAGCACTCCTTTTCCAACTGCTGTTGGCGAAAGAATAATAATGCTCGGGTCATCGAGCTTGCCTGTTATTCTTAACGGAATGGAAATAAGGGTGTCTTTTAGCACATAGTTAACCAGGGGTATTTTGCTTACCAGGTAATCAACTGTTTTGAACGGTGCGACCAAAACGGTGAGGTTAATACTATTGTTGGATATATCAATTTCACCCTGTCCGACAAGCTGCATAGTGGTTCCGTCAATAACTGCCTCTGAAAGCACAAAAATTCCGTTACGCAGATCGCCTTTGATTATTATCGAATTATATTTCAGTCCCTCCGTGGTAAGATCGGGGATTTTTCCCCGCAGCAGTTCCGTTACATTCAGAACCGAAAGAATTTTTGCCAGCAGGGGGAACCTGTAAATGCAACCTTCTTTCGCCCGGATATCGACTTTCCCTTGAAGAGCGCGAATCAGTTCTTTCGACTTTCCCCGCGCAGTGATCTTCGCTTCCAGATCCACAATGCCCGTGATTTGCGAGTCTTTACCCAAAAGACAATCCAGGGCAGGCTCGAGCTGCTCTGCTGTGGCTTCCGGCTGGAATTCCAACGCGATATTCTTCCTGGCAAAACTCAGATTTCCCGGAAGGGAAATACGGCAAAGCGTGGCGTCGGTTATGTTCGCGCGCACTCCCTTTTGGTCAAGCATAACATCAGCAATCACAGGGCTTGCGGTATATCGCCCCCAGATAAAAGACTTGGCTTTTAGCCGGATAATTCCCTGCAACACTGAATTTTTTTGAGAAATTTCCTCTGATGGCTTTTCCGGCGGATTATTTTCGGAGGCCCGCGCCTGCTGTATTTTGTCCACGTTTATCAAGTCTGTAGATGCATCCATATCGAGGCGAAATACATTCTTTAAGGCCTTGAGCTCACCTTGAAGGACAAACTGATTATCGGCAAAACTAACCGTTGCCGAATTTACCTTCAATGTTTTATTTTCAGCTCGCATACTGGCGTGACTAATTTTCAGCGGTTCATTTCCGCCCAGGGGTAAAATAAGATGAGCGCCCTCAAGGTATCCTTGTGCCGAAGATGCCCCTGGCCTGTCTAGCTGGATATGGGCACGTAAGTCCCCTTTTATCCATCCGTGCTGAAATGAAGTACGCGCGAACATTCGGTTTAACGCCTTTTCGGTCAGGTTGCCTCTAAAAGAAAAGTCCACCAGATTTTTCCCGTACGTAAGCGCGATTGCGGCATGAGAATCTTCATCACGGATAATCAATTGTTTTAGTGCCAGTACACCTGCGTATTTGCGCAGGTCAAGCGAAATAGTCGGGCCGTTTTCCACAGCCGCGATCCCGGTAACAGCCAGATTTGATCCAGCCTGCCAGACTATATGGGCATTGGAAATCGAAAGAGGTGCTCGCACGGTCTGCTCGGGCGGGAGTTTGAAAGTCTGAGAAATCCACTGGATGGTTGCAGGCCCGATGTTTCCGCTCAGAACTACCTCTGCTGAATCAATCGCCTGAACCGATCCGGATATTACAGAGGATGCCGCAAACGAAGAATCTAAAACAGAAACAGATAGATCAGAAATTGTAATGGTGCCTCGTCCTGTATAAAATTTCCCTTTGCCGGAAATGCGCCCCCATCGCTCAACATTCCCACGAATACTGATTTCGATCCCCTTAGGCACAAGAGCGATACGGGCATTGATATCCTGCGCGGTAATCTGATTTTTCCCGGTTTCCCGCACAAGAAGTTTGCCCCGGCGCAATACGCAGACCAGATTAGGCAGGGTTGATCGTATTGACGCGATAACAGAATCAATGCCTGTAACCGTTTCCTTAAAAGAAGAAGGTTTAGCTTGTTTTTCCTTTGCTGATTTTTCCGGGATGTCTATTGTTATGTCGGGCGCTTCCAGCTTTAATTTGGCAATTTTCACCGAGCCTGTCAAAAGCGGTAATAGCTCAGGATAGATGCTTGCTGACTGAGCAGAAACAGCGGCTCTCTGCGGGATGGTGATGACAACCTGGCTAAAAGTCAGACCGGGACGAGGGAAAATAGAAAGATAAGCGCGCTGATATGTAACAAGTTCACGTAACTGCGTTGTTACTATTTTCCGAATATTATTCTGGGCAGGCTCTGAATTGATATACCGCGAAGCAAGTCCAACCCCAATAGCTGCAAGAACAAGCGCAATGACGGCTACACAGCCAAACCACAGCAGTAATTTTCTTTTTTTGCTCATCATATTTTATTGTCTCGTAAAACGTCGTCAACCTGTCATTCCCGCGCATAGACTGTGTCGCAATTGTCATTGCGAGCCGACTCTCAGGTCATGATGACCTTTAGGTTACGGCGTGGCAATCTCATAAGCCGTTGATAGTATCGGGATTGCCACGTCGTCCAAGGGACTCCTCGCAATGACAAACGAAGATTGCGACACAGTCTCTGCGTGGGAATGACAAAATATTGATCCTTTGACTTTTTACTGTTTCATCAAACTTGGCTACTTCCCGAAATCAGCAAGAAATGTTTTTATTTTCATCGAGCACCTGCCGGATTGCCTGCGCCAGTTTTTCTATGGAGATCGGTTTTAGCAGCATTTTGCGAATACCGCAGCGGCGTAAATAGTTTTGATCGATTTGATCGATTGCTCCGGTGCACATAATCACCGGCAGATCAGATCTGATCGTGCTTAGTCTAGCCGCCAGAACTGTCCCCATCATGCGCGGCATGGTCATATCTGTTATTACTAAATCATAGTGTGGCGGATTTAGTTTAAAAGCATCCAACGCCACAAGCGGGTCGTTATGCACATCAACACTGTATCCAATATATTCGAGTTGAGTTTTAAATATGTCAGTTAGCGATGGCTCATCATCCACAAACATAATTCGTTCTTTGCCTCCGGGAATGGCGCTACTTGCCTCATCTATCTCTTCCTGCATCGGTGGAATCGTGGGGATATAGACACAAAAAGTGGTTCCCTGACCAGGGTTACTTTCCACGGTAATGGCTCCTCCGTGATTTCGAATTATGCCATAAACAACTGCCAGACCAAGCCCTGTGCCTTCACCAGGGTTTTTTGTGGTAAAGAAAGGATCAAATATCCGGTTGATAATTTCCTTATCAATGCCGTAACCCGTGTCCCGGACAATCAACATCTCATATTCAACGTCGGCTTTTAAATCATTGTGGGGCAGGGGATCATGTGATTCAAATGCTACCTGGCGCAAAGAAACTTCCAGGATGCCGCCATTTTCTTTCATCGCATGAGCGGCGTTAGTGCAGAGATTCATAATAATCTGGTGAATCTGCGTCGGATCGGCCAGGATCGGCCGCAGCGAACGTAGAATATTCTGGCGTATTTCTATTGTTGAAGGCAGAGTGGCCACAAGCAACTTGAGCGCTTCTTTAATGAGTGGATTTATCTCCAGCGGTTTGCGTTTTTGCTCTTCGGATCGGCTGAAAGTCATAATCTGGGAAATCAGATCACTGGCACGATGAATTCCCTGGATTGCTCCCTCTATGTAAGTGCTCTCCTGGTGGTCGGTGGCAACATGACGTCTCTGAGCCAATTCCATATATCCCAGAATACCCCCGAGAATATTATTGAAGTCATGTGCTATTCCTCCTGCAAGCGTGCCGATCGCCTCCATCTTTTGAGACTGCAGCAATTCGGCTGTGCGCAGCCGAACCATTTCTTCCAGGCCTTCCGAATATTTTTTTAGATCAATTTCCGCCTGCCTTCGGACTGTAATATCCTGAAGCAAGCCGCTCATTCTGGTGGCAGTTTTATTTGTATCTCGACTTTCCACAACAACAATGGATAGCACCCAGATCCATCCTTTGTCCTTGTGGCGAAGGCGATACTCGCATTGATATTGATCAATTTCACCTTTGTATGCCGCGTCGCGCAGCTTGGTTAACTCGGGTAGATCATCACGATGAATGAATTGCCGATAACTCTCCCGCGACATAATCTTGCCGGTAGTGCTGTCCACACCGATCATATCCGCCGCCCCAGCCGATACGTTGAAGTAATTTTTCTCAGCAGACCAAGACCATATCTCAAACTGTCCGCTTTCCATAACAAGCTTAAGGCTTTTTGTCCGCGCCTCCACAAGCTGCTCCAGATGATCCCTGTAACTGCGCAGTTCCTGCTCGGAACGCTTGCGTACCAATGCGCTGGCAATGGCATCGCCAATCATTTTGATCCAACGAATATCTTCTTCTCTTGCCCATAAAATCCTGCGGGAATAAGAACGGAAACCAATACAACCGACCACCATTTTCTCCCGGCCATGCAGCGGCACCGAAAGCATTGATTTTACGCCTTCCTCGCTGTATCGTTTCCGTTCAAAAGCGGCTTGGAGGGGTAAATCTGCAAGCGTTCGAATCAGTAAAATTTTTTTATGCCGTAATAATTTATCCGAGTAGCTAAATTGTCCCACGGGAATATTTTGGTAATTTTCAAGAAAGCTGGAAACGTGCGGATCATTCCACTCGGAAGTCCAGCTCCACGATTTTTGATCAGGCGAGAACTCTAGTATAAAGACACAATCCACACCAATAAACCGGGCAATTTCGCGCAGGGTTTTTTGAATATGGTCGTCAATTTCTTCTGCAGCGGCCCTGGCTAACCGGTCATGAATTTTATTCATCAGCTTGCCGAAGGTTAACTGACGCCTCAGCATATCTTCCGAACTTTTGCGTTTGGTTATATCCATATCGACACCACAATAGCCAAAATTTTATTCCTTAACATTCGCTACGGGCAGCATCATCGGTTTTTCCAATTCTACCACATCGTGGCCTGTGTTGCCGCCTCGATAATATCTTTAATTTAGCACTAATATTCGATTCCTGCGCGGTCTTTGATACCGGCGGCATAATGATGTTTAATTTCGAGAACTTCACTAACGGTGTCGGCAAGTTTTATAATTTCTTTTGCGGCGTAGCGGCCGGTTAAAATGAGATCAAGCGCGGGAGGCTTATTTTTAATCATTTCGACAACATGCTTTAAATCAACAAGCTTGAAATCAACAGCCACATTAATTTCATCAAGGATGATCATGTTGTATTTGCCGCCGGCGATTGCTTTTTTGGCAAAATCAAATCCCTGCAGGGCAAGTTCAATATCGACTGCCGCAGGATTATCGCGCATAACAAAGCTATCCAGCCCAAAACGCTTAATAGTCAAACCTGGGAGATATTTTTCAGCGGCAATAAACTCGCCATACTTTCTTCCCTTCATAAACTGCACAACTAAAACTTTATATCCCTGGCCCAAGGCACGCAGCGCCTGGCCGAAGGCGGAAGTAGTTTTGCCTTTGCCGTTACCGGTAATAACGATCACCAGACCTCTTGGCGTTGTGGCGGATGTGGATTTGACTTTAGGTACGGCCTCTACTTTTTTCTTTGCGGCGGATTTTGGTCGGATAGATTTTCTTTTTGTTGATGTCATTTTGCACACCTTACTTGATAAAGCGTTTGGATAATTCTTCGGCTACGGAATAAGGATCAATTTCCAGCTTTCTTATCTTTTCGGCAATAAGCTGCAACTCGCCACTGGCTGTTAGATTGGCAATTACCGGCTCCAGAATGCAGGTGCGCAAGGCATCATTTAGTTCCATCATTGCTTTACGCTCCATGCGTTTGCCCATTTGTCCGCTTTCCTGCAAATAAGCATAGTGGTCGAAGACCTTTTGCGCGAGTTCGGCTATTTGTTCGATAAAGGCCGCCGATTCATAAAGATTGCCGATCATTACTATCGGCGGACGCCAAGCGCCGGGGGAAAGTTTAGTGCTATTGAGCAAAGAGGCCAGTTCCGTGTGGAGTTGTTTTGCTCCGGCACGGTCCGCTTTGTTAATGGCGAAAACATCGGCAATTTCCAGAATGCCCGCTTTCATCGTCTGAATTTCATCACCCATGCCGGGAACCATAACAACAATTACGCTGTGCGCGTGATTTATGATGTCGATTTCCTGCTGGCCGATGCCCACGGTCTCGACAATAACAATATCTTTGCCCATTGCCTCCATTACGTGGATCGCGTCACCCACGGCTTGTGACAGGCCGCCCAGGGCGCCACGAGTGGCAAGCGACCGGATAAAAACTCCTTCATCTTCGGCATGCCGCAGCATACGGACTCTATCACCCAGAATCGCGCCGCCGGAAAAGGGGCTTGTCGGATCAACTGCCAGCACACCAACGGTTTTGCTGAGCTTGCGCATCTGGGCAATTAAAGCATCGGTCAACGTGCTTTTGCCTGCTCCGGGTGAACCGGTAATGCCGATAATAAAAGATTTGCCTGTGTGCGGGAAAAGCTTTTTCAGGCGCACCCGGGCGTGAGGTAGCTTATCTTCCAGATCCCGAATCAGGCGCGAGGCGAGGCGAACATCGCCCGCGCATATTTTATTTGCTGTTTCCATTAGCATTCCAGTCAATTACTAGTGTGGCTGTATATTTGTCCTAATCCATTCAACGATGGAATCAAGAGTAGCACCTGGTGTGAAAATAGCTTTAATGCCTGCATCGTAGAGCATTGGAAAATCAGCTTCGGGGATAATTCCTCCGCCAATAACGGTAATGTCGCCAGCATCTTTTTGCCTTAAGAGTTCGACAACGCGTGGGAAAAGGGCGCGATGTGCGCCTGAGAGGCAGCTTAACCCCAGCAGATCAACATCTTCCTGAATTGCCGCTGCCGCGACCTGTTCCGGTGTTTGATGACAGCCTGTATAAATAACCTCAAAACCGGCGTCACGAAAGCACCGCGCAAGAATGCGGGCTCCACGGTCGTGTCCGTCTAAGCCCGGCTTGGCGACCATCACTCTAATTTTTCTTTCCTGCATAACTTCTCCTTAAAAATACAACCCGTAATAATTTCTGAACACTCAATCGGATATCTGTCGTCATTCCGGTGAAAACCGTAATCCAGTTAATGTTGTGCATAATTTCTGGATGCCGGATCAAGTCCGGCATGACAATCTTGTGGTATCTTATCAATACCAAGCAGTGCGAAGGCAGATTGGTATTACTAATATAACCCCGGGTCTCTGTACTCCCCGTACACTTCGCGGTAAACATCGCAGATTTCCTGCTGGGTCGCCAGATTCTTTACCGCTTCAATGCAGCAAGGCATTACATTTGCGCCTGTCTTGCAGGCATTCTTTATATCGTCGAGAGATTTTTTCGTGGCGCGATTATCCCTTTTGCGGCGCACATCTTTGAGCCGCTTTATCTGTTCTTCGCCAATCTTTTCGTCGATCTCCAGAAGCGGAATTGAATGCCTGGCATCTGTGACATATTTATTCATGCCGACCATAATCTTTTCTTTGGATTCCAGTTGCCGCTGATATTTATAAGCGGAATCGGCAATTTCCATTTGCGGGAAACCTTTTTCAATTGCGGCAATCATCCCGCCCATGCCATCAATTTTCTCTATATATTCCCATGCTTTTTCCTCAATTTCATTAGTCAGCGCTTCGACAAAGTAGGAACCGGCCAGCGGATCAGTGGTATTGACAACTCCTGTCTCTTCGGCAAGAATTTGTTGAGTGCGCAGAGCAATTTCCACCGCCTGTTCGGAAGGAAGGCATAAGACTTCATCGAGTGAATTGGTATGCAGTGATTGAGTGCCGCCCATAACAGCAGCCATTGCCTCCACTGTGGTGCGGATGATGTTGTTATACGGCTGCTGGGCAGTCAGCGAACAGCCGGCTGTTTGAGTGTGGAAACGCATCCAAAGGGAACGGGGATTTTTTGCCCCGAAACGGTCCCGCATGATTTTAGCCCACATGCGCCTTGCAGCCCGGAGTTTGCAAATTTCTTCAAAGAAATCAATGTGCGAGTTGAAGAAAAAAGATAAACGCGGCGCGAATTCATCAACACTCAAGCCTTTGCGGCGTACCACGTCTTCCACATATTCGATGCCGTCACGCAGCGTAAAAGCCAGTTCCTGAACCGCCGTGGCTCCGGCTTCCCGAATGTGATAACCGCTGATGCTGATGGTGTTCCAGCGGGGGACATATTTTGTACCGAATTCCACCGTATCGCTGATGAGCTTTACCGATGGGCCGGGGGGGCACATAAAAGTCTTTTGCGCGATAAATTCCTTGAGCATGTCATTTTGAATAGTTCCGCCGATTTTGGAAAGCGGCACGCCATTAATTTCGGCGGCGGCACAGTACATCGCCCAAAGGACAGTAGCCGGAGGATTAATCGTCATGGAAGTGGTCACCTGATCCATGGGAATGTCTTTCATCAGCGCCAGAAAATCTTCCAGCGTATCGATGGCCACGCCGCACTTGCCGACTTCACCCAAACATTTTGGAGAGTCGCTGTCGTAACCCATGAGAGTCGGGAAATCAAAAGCAGTGCTAAGCCCCGTCGTTCCTTCACGCAGCAGCATGCGCCAGCGTTCGTTTGTGTCTTTAGCGCTGCCCATGCCGGCAAACATCCGAAATGTCCAATAACCACCACGATAGCCGGTTACCTGGTTGCCGCGCAGGTAAGGAAATTCTCCCGGCACACCGATATGTTGCTCAAAATCTGTATCCTTAATATCTTCCGGTGTGTAGAGCCTTTTAATCTCCAGATCAGAAACAGTGGAAAAGCGCTCTTTCTGGTCGGGATTGTTCTTCAAAGCATTCTCAACTTCATCTTGCCACTTCCGGCTAAGTTCGCCGGACGCTTTCTGCGTTTTCTCAGAAAAATACACGCTTAACTCTCCTTAATGTTGGGGATT
>SESG01001234.1_pt1 | contig 21118 bp, 22 predicted proteins | sample 3171421 | NCBI WGS metagenome assembly SESG01 (sample SAMN10866946, study PRJNA518727) | freshwater metagenome | biome: subpolar coniferous forest; feature: holomictic lake; material: water; isolation source: holomictic Lake 227, 6 m and 8 m depth | place: Canada: near Kenora, Ontario | collected... | reverse complement strand
ATTTTGCGTGTTTGATGTGGTGTGATAAATATTGGCTAAATCATTTTTTAAATTTTCAGCAGTAGTAATTGGTGCTTTATTAGTATAAGGCGTAGTTGCTGGTGGAGTATTTAATTTAAGCAATTTTTCTAAGGTTTGCTCCATGGCTTCTAAGCGTTTTTGGGTAATTTCAGCTTTAGCAGTAAAATCATGCACCCACATTTCTTGCGGATTAACCCGACTAACACCTGTAGTTAAATGTTTTTTAGGCAATTGTTTTTGGATCTTAAGATCTTTTTTGTCGCCAAACAACAGGCTTAATACAATACACAAAGCTAAACTAAGCACCCCAATTATGCCCCACAATAATACATGTTGTCGTTGTTTGATTTTGTCCAACATGATCTTAAACATCCCTCAATACATAAACAAAAGTTTTTTCATTTGGTTGTAATAAACGTTTTGCTAAACTTAACGCCAGATCTCCATCCTTAAAAAAGCTCTGTTCTTGTAACTCTTGTGGCACTTTTGCAATATTTTTGACAGTCCAAACTTGAACGAACAATGATCCTGCTTGATAACACTTGTCATAATTAAGATTAAAGCCGGTAACTTTTCTTGGCTTAGGCAACATCCTGGTTTCAACTACCGCTAATTCGCCTAATACTGCTTGTTTCATTATTTGGATCCATTGATCTTGTAATGTTTGATTGCGCGCAGTAAAACCAGGTAATAAACCTTCCACTGGTGAATTATACTGTTTAACTTGTTGAGATGGCTTTAATATTAAAGTCGTGGCTGTTAATTTAGTCGGATTTAATGTTAGATCTTGGGTTACCCCATTTTCTGTAATTAAGGTAATAGATAACGGCTTATCGCCATTTTCTGCGGTTGGTTTAATAAACACCTGCCCAGTATGTTCATCGGTTTGCACCACAAAAGTTCCTTCATCACCGAAAATATTTACAATGCGATCATTAACCACTGCTAATCTATTCATGGCGTCCAGTGCAATACTTGCCTCTAAACGCTTGTTTTCGGTTATGGTTAAAACATGACTATTGCTATGTTGGCGTTTCGGTTCCTGAATAGGAGCTGGGATCACAATTGATGTGGCGGCTACTTCTAGTTTTTCACCAAAAACAACGCTTGATGCTATTAACAACACCACCGGAAATAATTTTTTACTGACTTTAAGAAGACAACTCATCATAACTCCTTTGATCTGATTTGATCACTTGAAACGATTCTAAAAATAACCGTCCTTTTTTTTGAGAAAACCCAACCCTATAAGTCTCTTGAACTTGCGACACTTTTTTAGCTCCAATATAATTGGCTAAAAACCCATTAACATCAATGATTAACGAATTAACAAACTCTATAGATTGCGGGGTAAACTGTAGGCTTAATTGTTGTTTTTTTAACCGTTTTTCATCATTTAATAATTTACTTTTAAAATCGCCATAGGCTTCAGGCGTAACATATCGTAATAAAATTTCTCCTTGCGGCAATACATTAGCTTCGGTAACATCTAACAATAAATGTGTAAAAAACAGCGCCATTTCTTCTAAATAACTATTAGAAAACCGCTCCCCTTCGACCCAATAACTTTGTTTTAATTCTGGCGGACTAATAATCGTTCGTTCTTTTTTAAAAAACAATAGTAAGGTTTGTAATACTACAATAGTTAATAATATTGCTGACAGAGCTATTAAAAAGTTTCTCTGAACATTAAGATAAGTTAATCTTTTTTGATGAATGGCAAATTTCATTATGCTTACCCTATATATTCACGAACAAAAGAAGGTAACAAGGTTTTAAACCGTCGATTTCTTGGCAAAAACCAATATGTTACTGCTTGAAATTGTCCTTTCCCGAAATACTGTTGATATTTTTTACTGACCCAAAAGTTAAAAATGCTAATTATTAAACATAAAGTTACTTGATCAATAATTAACCCTATAAAGCATGGCACCACCAACATTAATAGCTCCGGCATGGTCCAAAACAAGATTTTTAACGGCGAATCAACGTAATTTAAAATAACGTGTCGTTGCATGGACATAAATAATCCTTAAATTAAAGCCCCAGCAGCACCATCACCTAAATATTTATCGTACAAATGAATTCCGGCAGAAAGACCAGCACCAATACCAAACGGCGTTAAACTACCTCTAAAAGCCGACATAACAATCCCAGCGGTTGCGGCACAAATTTTTACTACCATCATCCAACCACCAAATATTTCTGTTTTTAACTGTTTAATTGGTTCCATTAGTTCTGTAACCGTTATTGCCCAAGTTGGATTAGTAAAAAACGAAAACAATAGGAAGGTTAACAAAACACAAAAACATAGTTTAAGACGTTGATTTTGTGCTTCTGATGTAAGTTGGTTCATAATAATAACCCCTTTTAAAGATTGTGATAATAAAAACATACTGATTTCGACATTAAGCCAAAGGTCTAGCAATCAGAACAGGTGTTACCGATTGAGGTGATGATATTTCTTCTTTATCTCGCCTCCCTTGTACCATTAAATAGTGTGACAACAAGTGCGCTTTTACTTTTATTGCTGTCAATTCATCGTTTTGCTCTTGCTGTAATTTTTGTAGATCTTTTACGTTGTTTTCACATCCTATTTGAAATTTTTGTTTTATTGTTGTTAATGCATCGTATCGTTTGCTTTGTAGTTTTTGTAATTCGTCCACTATACATTCAAAGCCTACTATAGCCTTTTGTTTTATTGCGGTTAATTCTTCATTTCGCTTATCTTGTAATTGTTGTGTTTCCATTAACACCGCTTGATAGCCTGACCGTAGCATTTGCTTAAATATTTGATTTGATAGTGTTTGATCGCTCTGCGGCACAACTATTACTCCTTTAATCTCTTGTAAAAATAAAATTACTTTAAATAGTTTTTTACAATCTCTCATCCAGACTAATGTCGTTAATTATTTTTTAATTATTAATTTTTAAGACACTTAAATGTTAACAAAGAAAAATAATCATAATATCCTCTTAAAATGCCTATCAATACAATAGTTGTAATTTGTGGTGTGTCGACTTTTTGTAAATTAATATCAAAATTTTTAAAAACAATAAACTTAATATGGCTGGAGTTTTAATCCAAATTAAAATTAATTAACTTCTTTTAATTTTGTCGTGGTAGCAAGTAGGAATGTTGCTAAAATGATGGTTGTTGGCATTAAAAGAAAGGCTTTATTATAAGCTACGCTAGAGAACATACGGATCCCATTTTCAATTTTACCCTCCCAATTTAAATCTAATATTAACCCTAACAGAGGCTGAAATACCGCCCCGCCAAACATGATAAATATTGAATGTAGAGCTTCTGCTATCCCCACCTCATCTTTAGAATTAAAGTTTTCTATTAACGAAAAAGAAATGTTTTGAGCGCTAACTCCAAAACCTATAAAGAAAAATATTAAATATAATTGTATTTTGGAAAGTGCATTTAACCATATTAACAAAGAAATAGCTATTAGATAAATAAATGCTCCTAACAACATTATTTTCAGTTTATGTTTTGATATTCCAGCAATATACCCAAAGATAGGGCATCCTATTAACATCCCCCAATACAGCATTGCTGTTATAGTTGATCCTTCTATTATATTATAATGGTAAATATGTTCTAAATATAATCCGCCAACCATTGAACCAAGAAGAAATAGCGGCATATTTAAAAAACTGGTGAATATTCCAATGTACCAATTTGTTTTCCGTTTTATAACGTTTTTAATTATAAAAAACAATTTATAATTTGATGTTTTTATATTGTTTTCATTTGTTAATTTGTTTATTAACGGCTCATCTTTCACAAAGAATATTGTTAATATCAAAATTAATAAGCCTATCATTGCATCTAATAAAACTCCCTGCCTCCAACCAATTTTATTTATTAAAAATGCAAAAGGTGCCTGGGATAAGATACCAGCTAGCATGCCCATTGATATTACTGTACTTATTGCCAAAAATATTTCTTTTTTTATCATCCAACGTGAAATTAATTTAATAGCACTAATTAAGGCAAACGGTCCTATGCCTAGCCCAACAATTAACCTGCTTATTATTAAATATTCTTTTGAAGTTCCTAGGCTAAACATAATTGTTCCTATAATCGCAACAATCATAGATACAGCAATTACTTTGCGAATAGAAAAACAATCTATAATTATGCCAGCAGGAAATAATAAAAGAATGGTACCGTAAAAATAAACTGATGATAACAAGCCTAATGTAGAAGCATTCATATTAAATTCTTGTAATAAATATTTATCTAAGACATTAAACATATTAATTTGAAAATATTCAAAAAAGAAAACCAATCCACCAATAAAACAAATTATCCAAGGAGTGAAAAAGGCAGTATTAATTTTTAGGCGAGAATGTGAAGGCATTTGGCAATAATTCATCTATAGAAAATATTTTATACTGATCTAGTCCATTAACTACATATATTTTAGTTTCACCATAAGAAAATTCTTTTATTTTTTGTCTACACCCACCACACGGAAAACATAAATTATCATCCCCACCAACAACTAAAATTGTTTTTATTTTTCGCTCTCCAGCTGTAACCATAGCAGCAATCGCAGATGCCTCGGCACAAAGCGTTTGTGAAAATGATGGATTCTCTATACTACTACCAACATAATAGTTATTATTAGATGTTAAAATAGATGCTCCAACCTGAAACTTAGAAAACGGTGAGTACGCATTTTTTCTAGCTATTTTAGCCTTGGCAAGTAACTTTTCAAACATATTTTTTGTTAATAATTTTTATTGGTTGTTAATTAATAACATTGTTTATTACATCACAATATTGTATACATTATTTAAATATAATTCCAATTATTCAAAATATATTATATTATTATATGGATATATATGGAAAGTATAATATGAAATTTTCTTGGAAAGAAGTAGCATTAAAACATTTATCAGAAAATGTTAAAGTATATGAATATTGTGATAAATTTGATAATTTACCGATAGATGCTGCTGTAGTAGAACTTGATGGTCAATTTGGACCAAAAATAAACAAGAGTTTTACTGAACTTTTTTTTGTAATATCTGGAAAACTTATTATTTTAGAAGATAATAATGAACATGCTTTGATCGCACGAGATGTGTATATTATGAAGCCAGGAATTAAACATACTTTACACGGAAACAACTGTACTCTATTTATTTCTTGCGCTCCGCAATTTAATCCTATTAATGTAGATTTTGTGATTTAAACCATGAATCCTGTAATAACAGATAACCATAATGCTATAGACTTTCACAACAGTAATCTTATTACAATTGATCATTTGTTAGAGCCTTTATCTGAATTTTTTGTAAAAAACATTATATATACAGAACTGGTTCCCGAAAAAAATAAAGCGTTTTTTCTTTCTAATAAACCAGGGGTTATGGAAAAATTTTTGGAATTGGGTCAATTTAGTAATGATTTTTATTTTGCATTAGAACATACAAAAATTAACGACCCTTGCCATACATTTATATGGCCACCAAACTCGACCGATCCTGTTACTATGATGTTAAAATCAATGAAATTAACTGGCGGTTTTACCATTGTACAAAAAACAAATAAGTTAATTAAAACATGGGCTTTTGCTGATGATAGTGATAATGGAAAGCTTATTAATTTATTTGTTAACGAACCAAATATATTTTATCATTTTATAAAATATTTTGATGTACAGATAAAAGAAAGTTTATTTTGTCAAAAAAACACTTGTTTGGCTTCATTTAAAACACCGCACAACAATATATTAAAGGAAAAAAATGAAGAGCTAACAAACAAAATTAATTTGTTTAAAAAAAACACTACTATTGGAAGACATTATTTATATGACAATACCAATATATATATTACAGATAAAGAATTACAATGTTTATTTCAACTTTCTATTGGTAAAACTCACAAAGAAATAGGTAAAGCTTTAAATATTTCACCAAAAACTGTACGTTGTCATATAGATGCGGTTAAATCAAAAACTAATATAGATTGTAAGCATACGCTTATTAATACCTTGCTTAAAATGAATCTTTTTGCTTATACTGATTTATAACTTAAAAATGGTTCCATCAAAGGTCACAGCTTTGTTCCAGTTTTAGTGCGTTTTCTTCATTGTTTAAAATTTGTTTGCGTTTTTTTGGCCAGATTATGGTATCAAAATAATCTTTTGCACATGATAAGGCTTTTTTCTTTCTTGATATTTGGAAAATTCTTTCTGGAACTCCAGGAGGACAAACATTATTTTGTGAATTAAAATTTAAAATTTCTTCTTCCGATAATGCACTTAACCATTCTTGTAATGAAAATTCTCTAGTTTTACTCTCAATCTCTAAAATCTTTAAGTTACGTTTTTCTTGAGCTAATACATATTCTTGCATAGCCTCTTCGCGAGGAGTTAAGCATTTTTCTGGCGTTACACTCGAATAGGGCTTTCCTTTTTTTAACACCGAAACAAGCAATACTGCCGGAGGTTGTCTAAATACAACACTATTGTGTTTTAAGTCGAAAGCCAAAGCATGTATTGAGTTCTGAATAATTTCTGCAGACAAACCTAATTCTGGTTTTTGTATATATTCCCTGTGAATCTGTATTATATGCGACTCATTAAAGCCTATGTCTGCTAAAGGAGAACAATCAATTTGTTTTAAGTCTTCTGGCAAAGTAGTAATAGTATTTATACTTATATTGCTACCACCAATTGTTGTCGGTTGTTTTGTTGATTGATATACCAGGCTATTTCCTGTTTGTTGCCAGTTTGTTGCTAGTTTGTTGTTGCTTTCATATTGTAATAATTCTTGAAACAATAAATCAGGAATTGTATATTTTGACCAACCGCCCCTACCATTTTTAAACTCTACACGCTCAACAACTCCTTTCGCTTCTAGTCGTTGAATGGTTGTTTTTATACATCCACAAGAAGCTTTTAATGCCATACTCAAGTGTTCTAGAGTTAAGCTTTCCGTTGTTTTAGAACGAGCAATTTTACATTCGTTATAAATAAAAATAATAATAGCACGTTGTAACCCGACAAGAGATGAAAATGGCACCTTGGTTGTTGTTGTGTTACCGGTTTGTTGTCGGTTTGCTGTTGTAAGGGTTTTTGGTTGTTCTTTCTTTTTGCCGTAAATTTCGTTGATTGTTTCTTTGTTGGACCGCTGGTTTGTTATCGGTTTGTTGTCGGTTTGTTGCTTGTTTGTTGAGTTTTGGTTATTAATACTTCTATCTGGTAGTTGCTCTCTTGTTTCTGTTTTTTTAGTGGTTTCAAATAAAACGCTTTCTTGTTGCCACGGTCTAATAAGCTGGCTGGGATGACTGTTTGCATGCAAAGAAGTTGTTATTCCCCTGTTCTTTGCTTTTTTCATTAAATCGTTCAAATTTAACGGCATTTTTTAATTTCCTAACTTTTTAAAAATATTGAATTCTTGTAAGAGAGAGGCTATCGTTTCGTAAACTTCCTGCCCCTGTTTGATTTCACATATGTGTGTTTTGTTGTTGACTATTTCTCTAATTTTGGCGCTATCTCTAATTATGGTTTCCGAAAGCATTTTGTTGTATTCTTTTCCCATTTTCACAAGCATTTCTAAATTAGTTTTTTGGTTTTGAAAAAAACGATTCATAATTATCGATATCTTTGGTTTTGATGTAATCTTATAAGATTCACGAATTGATAAAATATCTTCCAAAAACATCTCTACCCCCATAACGGAAAAATCCTCTGCGCATGCTGGAATTGCTATATGATCATTATTTTTTAAACACAAACAGAATACGGAATTTAAAGTGGTTAAATGTGGAGGGGTGTCAACAACAATTACATCATAAATTGATCGTAGATAGTCTAGGCATAACGAGTTAAACCAAGTCAAATGATGTTTTGGGGCCTGCATTGATAATGATTTTTGAAGCAAACTGTTTTTTAATGATGAAGGTATAAAATCTAAAGAAGGGGATAGGTTTATTATTATATCTTTAATATTAAGTTTATTATCAATAACGTCGAAAAAAACCGGCTGATTAACGTCTATGGTTAGAAACTGTCTAGTCAAGTTGGATTGAACGTCTAAATCAATGGCACAAGTTTTTAAACCCAGAACTGATAATGTATTGGTAAGCAAATAGGCTATTGTTGTTTTTCCAACCCCTCCTTTTAAATTTCCGATATAAATCACTTTTCCTTTAACATCATCTATACGATCGCTTATTAGTCTTCTAACTTGTTCGGGTTTTAATAAAATTTGGTTTCCAGTGTTTCTTGTTAATTCTTCATTGTTAAAGGAGGTTTTTGCTCTGGCGTTTATTGCATGTCTTTTTAATCCAACAAGTGTACCAATCTGAGATAAACGTAACATTTTGTTATTCATGCTTTAAACCCTTTTAACAGTTATAATAAAAAAACAAAGAAATCGTTAAAATTGTAATATTAAATTTTTAATCTGTAAAGGTTTTTATAAAAATTTACCTTTTTAGTAAAAAGTATTGTTTAGTATGTTATAAAACACTTAATTTTTTTATGATCATAGAAATTATACTGTTATGCATGCTTAGTAAAAAAACATCAAATCGTAAAAAATAGTAAGTAGTAGTAATCTTTATATTAAAATACTACTACTTACTACTAATTGTTTGTTGTCAATTGTATTGTCGGTTGTGTTGCTGGTTTGTTGTCGGTTTGTTCATAGTTTCTTGTTATTTTGTTGCTTTTTAGTAGTTAACTATAGAAGAATAAATTAAGCATTTTACGTTTAGTTTTTATATTTTTAGATCAGGAAATTTAACCTTTGTTTAATAAAAACAACCATAGTTTATGGGTAGTCTAGTAGGGAGATATGAAATCACGGTTTTGTTATCTGTTTGTTGTCGAAATGTTGCCAGTTTGTTGTTGAAATGGTTGTTAGTTGTGTTGTCTGTTTGTTGTCAGATCCAGTATTTAGGTTTTATTTGGTTGTCTTTTTATTATCGGTTTGTTATCAATTTGTTGTCAGTTTGTTACCGATAATGTTATCGGTTTGTTCACGAATTGTTGTCAGTTTTTTTGTAAATACTTTTTCTTGTGCGATATTTAGAACATGGGATTATGTGAAATCAATATTTTTTAATAGTTTTATCCACAAAAACGTTGGAAATCTTTGGGGATAAGTAAGAGAGCAATTGGATTTTACAGGGTTTTTGTTGGTGAGCAAATATTGCGCAACTAAAGCTCAAACGTTAACTAATTGGTTGTTAGCCATAAAAATAACCTTTAAACTTGTTGTTTAAATTAATGGTCCAATTTTCTGATCATCAACTTAAAAAATTAGTATAACTCTTTGATTTATAAGTGTTTTTTTATCAAAAACAACCTGACATAAATGTCACTTCTAAAAGACGACTGCACTAAATTGTTAAAAAACCTTTATTTTACAAGGATTAAAATTTTAAAAGATCTGTGCACAAGGTTAGCAGATCTCTGCCCAAAGGGTGTTTTTCATATAAGACGGTTGCATAAAGGAGCAAGTTTTTTGTATAATAACTCTAATCTGGAGGTTATTGTAATGGACGAATTAAATATTGTTCCAGGTAATAACGTGATTTATCAGAAACAGCATTACCAAATTAAATCGATTCTAGATTTAGAACGGGTATTATTAGTTAATCCGATCCAAGGTAACACTGTAGTAGCAGAGATCAGTTTATTAGAATTACCTACTACTATTCAACCATTAGTCGCTAAATCCTATGATTTATCGACAATTTCTGAAGAAAATTGGCAGATTGCCAAACAAAGAGAAGAAGTTTTAGCACCATTAGCCAAAGCTTCTATTTGTACTTATAAGCAAATCCAAAAAGTTGGCAAAATTTTAAAATTAAAGAGACGCCAAGTTTATTATTTGCTTAATAATTATCGTACTAGTGGGTATAAACTAGGATCTTTAGTGCCTAAAAAAACTTGTGGTGGGCTAGGCAAAAGTAGGCTTAATGAAGAAATAGAACAGGTTATTAGTTCAGTAATAAAAAAGCTTTATCTTTCGCCTCAGAAAATTAAAGTTAGTGCGATCATCGAAGAGATCCATCGATTATGTTTTAATAGTAATATTAAGCCTCCGTCAGCTGCTACTATACGTAACAGAGTTACTAATTGTTATACCGATCAACAAATAGTTAGTAAACGGGAGGGGTTTAAAAAAGCTAAAGCACAATTTTCTCCAATAATTGGCAGTTTTCCTCAACAACAATATCCATTACAGGTTTATCAAATAGATCATACTCCAGTAGATCTAATTATTGTTGATGAACTATATCGGTCGCCAATAGGTAGGCCATATCTTACAGTAGCAATTGATGTTTTTAGTCGTTGTATTGCTGGTTTTTGTTTGACATTAGAACCGCCATCAGCTGTTTCAGTAGGTTTATGTTTAACTCATGCAGTGTTAGATAAAAATGATTGGCTGGCTGAGCGTAAGATTGCTACAGAATGGCCAATTTGGGGTAAACCGGATTGTATTTATGTGGATAATGCTAAGGAATTTCATAGCGAAGCGTTACAGCGAGGTTGTGAAGCACATGGGATTAAAATTAGCTACCGTCCAGTAGCTCAGCCACATTTTGGCGGTATAGTTGAACGAGTAATTGGTACGTTAATGCAATTGGTACATCAATTACCTGGGACTACTTTTTCTAACATTAGGGAACGAGGCCAGTATAATTCTGAGCAACAAGCAGTATTAACTTTAGCAGAATTAGAACAGTGGTTAACTATAGCTATAACCAAATATTATCATAATAAACTTCATGAAGGAATTTTATTACCGCCAATAGAGAAATATCGAATAGGGATCCTGGGAGATCAGACTAATTCAGGTAGAGGTTATCCTATTAAGATCTGTAATAAACAGGGATTTTTAATAGATTTTTTACCTATAGAGCATAGAAGTATTCAAAGAGATGGTTTTACATTAGATCATGTTGTTTATTACAGCAATAAATTAACTCAGTATATTGCTAATCGTAAGAGGCAGAGTAAGTTTTTAATTCGACGAGATCCTAGAGATTTAAGCAAAATTTATGTATTAGAACCAAACAGGCAAGGTTATTTGGAGGTTCCATATAGAACATTATCCAGACCTAGTATTAGTTTATGGGAACATCGGCAAGCATTGAAATATTTAAGAGAACAAGGATTACTTCAAGTAGCAGAGGATCAGGTGTTTAAGGCAGTAGACGTATTGAGAAAGATTGCTAAAGAAGCTGGTATAAAATCAAAGGCTGCTAGAAAACAATTAGCCAGACAACCGAGGCAAATTACTCAACTACAATCAGAACCAGAATTAGTGCTAGCTGATTATGAACAAGTATTACCATTTGAGGATTTAGAATTATGGTAGAAAAAGGTGCACATTTGTTACTAGAAGCCAGAAAATTACTGGAGCTGTCGACTCTTGATCGCCTTAGATCTCTACAAAATGATTTATGGATTGGTTATCCAGCTGCTAATAAAATTTTAGATCGGATCTGGGAATTATTTGAACATCCCAAAAGGTTTAGGATGCCAAATGCGTTAATTATTAGCCCAACCAATAATGGTAAGACTATGCTTAAGGAAAAATTTCGTAAATTACATGGTAGTGATTTAGAGAGATTTGAGAAATGTAAAGATCCGGAAGGGACTCCGTTATTTAACATGACCAAGAAACCAATCATTTCAATCCAAATGCCAACTTCACCAGATCTAAAAATTTTTCTATCGACTGCTGCAGAAGCTATAGATAAAGGGAGATATTATGCCCATTCAACTCGACCTTTTTTGGAGTTAGAGTTGTTGCATATATTTAAGGGATTAGATGTAAAAATGATTATAATTGACGAATTACACAATGCGTTAAATGGTAGCATTAGGCAACAATTAGAATTTTTAAGTTTTTTAAGATATATGGGAAATGAGCTACAAGTCCCTCTAGTATGTTTTGGTACAGGGGATGCCTATTTAGCGGTAAAAAGAGATCGACAATTAGAAAATAGATTTGAGCCATTAATTTTACCTCTTTGGAAAGCAGGACAAGATTTTAATAGTTTATTAGAAAGTTTTGTTAGATTGATCCCGTTAGAGAAATATTCAGAGTTAGCAGAGCCAAAGATCGTTAGGTTTTTATTAAGAAAATCTGAAGGGGTTATTGGAGAGGTTGCTAATATACTAAGAGTTGCTGCCTGGCAGGCAATTGCAATTGGTAAAGAAATAATAGACTTAGAATTATTAGAAAAAATCAATTATCAGTCTGCAACAGAACGCAGCAAGCTGTTTGAGAGAGAAGTGATTTAGATGGTTGTTTTATTTATGGTTTTTAAAATTGCAATATACTGTTATACATATTCCTAAAATCCATGGGATCTTGTAGAATTTGTTACTTAACAATATTTAAATTGTTCATATATAGGAGTATTAAAATGAAATTCGGGTATACAATAATATTCGTATCGAATCTAGAAAATACCTTAGCCTTTTATGAAAAAGCTTTTGGCTTTAAAACCAAATTCATAGCAGAAAGCAAATTGTACGGAGAGTTAGACACCGGATCTTCCACTACATTATCCTTTTGTATGGAAAACTACGTAGAAACACAAGGTATTCCTTTTGTGGAAAATCACCTAAATAATTTGCCTGCTGGTATTGAAATAGCATTTATAACAGATGATGTTAATGCTGCATTTCAAAAAGCTGTTGTGTCTGGAGCTACCGCTATCAAGGAACCTGCAAAAACGCACTGGGGACAATGTGCTTACGTTCGAGACTTAAATGGCGTTCTTGTGGAATTATGTAGTCCAATTTAATAATACAGTAACTCAAGATACACAACGCAAAACCATCCAACTAACTACCCGTGGTTTTGATGGTTAAGACTATTAGAAATTAGGCTAATTTTTACTATTAAAAATCTCAAAAAAGCTAAGCAGTGCAACGATCTTTTAGTAAGTGCAGTCGTCTTTTAGAAGTAACAATAAAATTTTAACGTGGTAATCCCTGGTATTTCTGATAACTAATCTTACCAGAAATACCTTCGCAACATAGTAGAATTTTCTATGGCGGTTCAAATTAATATACTTAATTTTACATGTACGTTAACAATAGGTTAATAAACCATGAAAAATAAGTATAAAATTTGTTTATACCTTAATGGTTGTTGGATTTATTGTGCAGATTGCTAGTTTTATAATGAGTATTAAATACTTCAGGATGTTGAGCTGCAATTTGTAATAGCGATCTAGCTGCACCTCGCGGTGATCTCCGGCCTTGCTCCCAGTCTTGTAAGGTTTTAATACTAACCCCTAGAAATGCCGCAAACCCCATTTGCGACAGGTGGAGTTGATCGCGTAAATGCTTGATATCATCAGGTGCATTGATGGTTATAACTTTACCTTTACCGCTTTTAATATCGCGGATCCCTTGCAACAGTTCTTGGCCTAGATCGCGTTTTTTAGTCATCATTTAACTCCTTACGTAGTTCTTTTAGCACTTTAATTGGAATATTAGCCAGTTCATTTTTAGCATATACCGTTAATAACCAAATTTGACCTTGGTTAGTTTTATAATAATAAATTACTCTGATCCCACCTCGTTTACCTTTGCCGGCAACTTTCCATCTAATTTTCCTTAAGCCACCGCTTTGAGGAATAACATCGCCTTTTTCTGGATGTTGCATTAAATACCATTGCAGGGCAGAGTATTCCAAGTCATCCAGGTACTCAGTAATTAGCTTAGAAAACGTTGGTGCTTCTATAAATTCCATGATTTAAGTATACGGCGTTGCCGGACAAGGTGTCAATATTTTGCTATTAATTTTTAACCGCTGATAATTAGTATTATCGGAAATTACTTGTATATTCTTAGGTTTTATTACATAATTTTTGTATAGAAATGCTGGAAATATACATTTTAATTTTCTATACTTTTAGTATATAGTAAAAACCAATAATCAGCTATTTGTAAGTAAAAAAAGTATGCCAAAAACTGAAAAAAGTCAGCTATTACAAGAGATCTTAAAAGCAGAGCTGCGAGTCTTTAATTTAGAGGAATTAAGAGATCTACCATTTATAGTAAATAATGCTCTTAAGCCAAGTTCATTGAACAAAATGTTGCGAGGGCTAGTGCAAGATGAATGGCTGTTGGCTATCAAAAATGGTGTATATGCGCTAGGAACAATTGTCAGTGGTAGCCCTTTACATGAGTATGAAATTGCCATGCGTTTAGTGCAACCTGCTATGGTTAGCCATTATTCAGCATTTCGTCATCACGGGTTAACTGATCAATTACCTAGAGATCTATTTGTCACAACAATCAAAGAAACATCCACTCCCCAACAAGGCATAACAGGCAAGAAAGCTAGCTTTAATTTTAAAGGGATCACTTATCAATTTATTCAAATTAAAAAAGAGTTCTTTTTTGGAGAGGAGAAGGCTTGGCTTGGGACAGGGCATTTTATGGTAACCGACTTAGAGCGTACCTTATTAGATGGCTTAGCTCGACCACAATTTTGTGGGGGACTATCAGAAGTACTTAACGCTTACCAAGAACATATAGCAGAAATAGAGTTAACCAAGATCATAGGATATGCCTTAAAGCTAGGAGTGGCAGTAAGTCGGAGACTAGGTTGGGTATTAGATCATTTAGCAGTAAGATCTGATCAAATTAATAGTTTGCTACAACGGGAATATTCAGGATATAGAAGGCTAGATCCATCACGACCACCAATTGGTAGCTATGATCCTAAGTGGAGATTACAATTAAATAATGAGGAGAACAGACTTTAATGCTTCCTTTAAAAAGTCGACTTATAGCAATTCAACAACAAAAAAAGGCTAACTGGGAAACTATAGAGCTAGATTATGCATTGTCTTTAATACTAGTAGCTATCGCTCAACATAAGCTAGCTGCCAAATCCTTAATATTTAAAGGTGGGACGGCTTTAAAAAAGTGCTACTTTGGTAGTCAATATCGGTTCTCGCAAGACTTAGATTTTAGCACCAATGAAGAATTAGATGATTTAACGCTAGATCATACTATTAAAGAGATCGCAATCCAAGCTGGTAAGATCGCAGCTCTTTATAATAGTAATATAGTATTTACTGACAAACGTTATATAGAAAAAGGAACTCATCCCCATGGACAGGCAGCATATATTATTAAGGCACAGCTACCTTGGCATACTCAAGCATTAACTAAAATAAAGTTAGAAATTACTAGAAATGAATTGATCATTAAACCACCAGTTTGGCGTTCCATCATTCATGAATATGGTGAAACTTTTAAAGAACAGCTAGCAGTTTATGCACTGGAAGAAATTTTAGCAGAAAAATATCGTGGTTTATTACAAAATCAACAAAAAATGCAACAAAGAACCTGGATGCGCTCTAGGGTTAGAGATCTATATGATTTATGGCATATTTTAGAGCAATTTCGTGGTGAACTTGATTTAACAGGATTTAAAGAGTTCTTGATCCAGAAATGTAACCATAAAGAACTAGAGTTTAAATCGCCAGAGCAATTTTTTGAACCAAATTATTTAAATAGAATTAAATCTGATTGGGAGCAATTTTTAACATTATTGGTAGAAGAGTTACCAGTGTTTGATGAATTAATTAGTAAATTAAAGCCATTAACCTATGAAGTTTTTAAAGAATAATAGGATCAGGACCTTAATATGAATTTAGAAATAGTAAAAGCTACCCTAGAGCAGCAACCAATATTAGCTAATTTATTAGAGTTATATGCTTACGATTTTACCGGATCACAGAATTTTGATATTGGAGATCATGGGTTTTATGGCTATAAATACCTACCACTTTATTGGACTGATCCTAATCGAATTCCCTATTTAATCTACGTTGAAAAGAAAATAGCTGGATTTGTCTTGATCCAAAAAGGCTCGCCAATCTCAACTGATCAAACAGTATGGGATATATCAGAATTTTTTATTATGAGAAAATATAAAAGACAAGGTATTGGCACGCTGGTTGCCTTTAAGGTGTGGCAACAATTTAAAGGAGCATGGCAAGTTAGAGTGTTGATTGAAAACAAAACTGCTGGTGTATTTTGGCTGCAAGCGATTAAAAAATTTACTCAGGGGATTTTTACTGCAACCAGTATTAAAATTAAAGAAGAACATTGGATCATTTATAAATTTGACAGTAAGGAGTAAACCTTGGCTAGAACAGGGGTTAGTAGGCAACAAATTTTTACAGTAGCTAAAGAAATAGCAGCTGCTGGACAATTACCAACAGCGGTTAACGTAAGACAAGTACTTGCAACCGGTAGTATTGTAACTATTCAAAAATATTTAAAAGAATGGAAAAAAAGTTGTTTTAATCAGGTTAATCTAAGGGTGGACTCAAATGTTAATCATCATACCAATAATGAAGAATTAATCGAGAAACAGCGAAATTTAGAGCAAGCTCTTAATAAACAAATTGCCCAAAATGAACACTACGCCCAAGAACTCATTAATGCCGAAAAAACTAATATTGCTTTAAAGGAAACCATTCACCAGCTACAAACTACTAATCAACAGTCACAGCTAGAGTTAAAAGAAACTAAAGCAATTAAAACGACTTTAGAACAAGTCAACCTAGAAATTCAAACTAGGTTAGATGTTAATAATAATGATCTTATTAATAAGCAACAATTATTGATTGATGAATTAAGATCCGAGCTAAAAGAGCTGAATGGAAAAAGTATGCTAGCCTTACAGCAAACCAGTAGTTCCGGCCATGAGTTATTAATGCAAGAAAAGCTCACCAGTATGAATCTACAAGAAAAAATTAATACTATGAGCAAACAACTTAGCGAGCTACATCAACAGCTACAAACCGTAAATAATAAATTAGCGGCTAAACAGCAACCACTATTAAGACAAATTGAGTGGCAACAAAAAATTATTCAAAACCACCTTGGCTTTGACAAGCTACGCCAAATAGAAGAGGAAGAATTAAAGCTCAAGTTTAATACTGGGGTAACTTATGGAAAATAGTTGGATAGTTACTAAACCTGCCGCTTTAGTCGCTTGGCAATCAAAAGTTGATTTGCGGGTGGTAAGCCAACCGCAAAGTCAGGATTGTTATATTTTAGCAGCTAATGATGTAGAGGCCATTCAAATTTGGGTACAACAATTTAAAGACACCAACACCACCATGCGCGCTTATCAAAAAGAAGCTGAGAGGCTACTATTATGGTGTACTTTTGAAAAAGGCCTAGCATTAAGCGAGTTAAAAGCCGAATATTTAGAGGAATACTTTAATTTTTTACAAAATCCGCCTAGCAGTTGGCTAAGTTCTAAAGGCCAGTTACGAGCTGAGCGTTATACCATTAATTGGCGACCATTATTACGGCCGTTAAAACAAGGTTCGCTGTTATTTGCAGTTAGAGTAATTAATGGCTTAATGAATTATTTAGTGGACGCTAAGTATTTAAAGGCCAACCCAATTAAATTAATTAAAAAATATCGAGATTTATCCATCGATCCAGAAGAGCAAAAATATAAAGTTTGGGCAAGGATGTTAGAACAAGATGAATGGGATGCAGTGCAAGTAGTATTACAGGATTTACCTGAAACAAGTACTCAAGAACAGCAGTATAAAACCAGAACCCAATTATTATTTGGGTTATTATATTTATTGGGGTTGAGGATTCATGAAGTGGCTAATGCTATGTGGGGTGCTTTTAGGAAATTAAATGGGGTATGGTGGTTGTTTGTCAAAGGTAAAGGTGGAAAACTTGGCCATGTACCGGTAAATGATCAGCTATTAGCCATGATTAAAATTTATAGATTATCGCTAAACAAACTTCCGTTGCCGGAAGAAGGTGAATCAGAGTTAGTGTTGATTTCTGGTAAGACTAAACGGCCGTTAAGTGTTAGACAATTGTTTGCTGATGTTAAAGCAATTGGCAAACTGGCGGCGGTTAAATTTAAAGATAATCCTAGCAAGAAGCAGAAATTAGAGAGTTTATCGCCACATTGGTTAAGGCATTTATCGGCCAGTCATCAGGACTTGGTAGGGATCTCAGGGACAATGATCCAGGCCAATCATCGGCATGAATCATTTGCGACTACCCAAATTTATTTACATGCGCCGGATGCACTGCGGGCTAAAGAAATGCAAAAAATGCAGATGGCAGTTAACCCAAAACTATATGCTAAAGAAGAGGTAAGCGGTAACACTAGAATTAAGTTAGCATTAGTGGGTGGTTCATTAGGCGGGGTTTACAGCTTAACGCGATTAATTGACTCTATAGAAAAAAATATACTGGTTGACTTTAACTGGAGTAGAGTTGGCGAGTTAACCGAAATATCTAGTATTATTAATAGGTATGAAGAAATTAAGAGTTTTAAGCAGCCTTTAGAAATTTCATACGAGCTAGACAGTTTAGTAGAAGGTGAAAGATTAAAATATTTAAAAACAGCTATTTTAAGAGAAGCAGAAATAAGATTATTTAATTGTGATTTACAGGTCGACCATGAAAAAACATCTGATTAAAATAGGAACTAGTAATTTTAGAAAATTAGTAAGCACTGATGGTGTGACTGCTGATCTAAATAGATTATTTGTAGATAAAACCTTATTTATTAAAGATTTTTTAGATCATAGCAATGATGTAGTGTTAATAACGCGCCCAAGACGTTGGGGTAAAAGTTCTGCATTATCTATGTTGCAACACTTTTTTAGTAAAGAAGTGGAGTGTCAGCCAACAGCAAGGTTATTTGAAAATTTAAAAATAGCTAAATATTTAAGTGATCCGAATTATAATAAATATCAGGGAAATCACCCGGTAATTTTAGTAACATTTAAGGATTTAAAAGGAAATTCTTTTGAGGAATTTAAACAAGAAATTGCTGGGGTTATAGCTAAGCTTTATAGAGAACATGATTACTTACTTGATGCACTTAAAAAGCAAATAAAATTTTCATTTAATACAGAAGAAACCTACGAAAGCTATAAAAATGAATTTATAACGATCTTAGAAAAAAAATCTAATTTTAGTGAATTAAAAAAATCACTACAAACTTTAAGCCTATTATTGCGTCAATATTATAGTAAAAAGGTTTTTATTTTAATAGATGAATATGATAATGCTATAAACAATTCATTTGATAACCCTGAAATTTTAAAAGAACTTACAGAGTTTTTTAGTAGTTTATTTAGTTCTTGTTTAAAAGAGAATGAAGATAATTTAGAAAAAGGTTTAATAACCGGCATATTAAGAGTTGCTAAGGCTAATATATTTTCTGGATTAAATAATCCAACTGAAGAAACTATCTTAGATTATAGGTTTAGTGAACATTATGGCTTTACAGAAACAGAAGTAAATGATTTATTAAGCAAAACTAGTATTTCTAATAAACAAGAAATAAAAACTTGGTATAATGGCTATATAGTAGGAAATAATACAGTTTATAATCCATGGTCTATCGTGCAATGTATCGCTCATAATGGAGATTTAGAACCATACTGGGCAAATTCTGCAAATCCAAAAATTATTAGAGATTTATTGATTAATAAAACCACATATAAATATAAACAAAAAATAAGAGATTTAATTAAAAATAAACAGGCTACTTTACTCTCTGAATTAGAAAAGTATGTATCTTATGAAGATTTACAATCTCAACCAGAAATTTTATGGAGTTTATTAGCTCATACTGGGTATTTAACAGTGGTAGATAGTCAAAATAAAATGCAAGTAAAACTACCTAATCAGGAAGTGATCATTTTGTTGAAAAAATATATAGATAATTGGTTTACTGCTAATGCTGTTTTGAGTGATGCAGCTAATAGTTTATTAGTTGGTGATTTTATCAAATTTGAGGAAGCCTTAAAAGAAATTTTTGGTGATCCAGCATATAGTGCTAGAATTTTTAGTGATGGGGGACGATTTGCTAATAGCCAGGAATCTCAAAGGCTTAAAGAACGTGTATACCAATTTCTAATTATGACAGAATTGAGATGTGTTAATTTAACAGATAAATCAGATTATGAAGTGTTTGCTGAACTAGAAAATGTAAGTTTAGGAAAAACTAGACCAGACGTATTAATACTTAATCATAATCATGAACCTAATTTATGTATAGTTATCGAAATAAAATCTTCTGTTAAACCTAATGAGGATTTAAAAAAATTAGCAGGAGTTGCATTAGCACAAATTGCTAGAAATCAATATGGTAAAACATATCAAGAACAAGGTTATCACATATTGCCTTTAGGTATAGCCTTTAAAGGCGATAACTTTGAACTTTCTTATGAAGGGCAGCAATGATTTCATAGTAGGATAAGAACTATGAAACGAAAGCTTTAAACCAATGGCCTTGATGAGGGAGAATGGCTTCTAGATTCTGCTTCTTCATAATGGGGTTCTAAGCATTTGCCCAAATTTTGGATACAGTTTGTTGGAGAGCTAAGCTATGTGCGTTTTCCCTGATATTTCCAGAAAACTTTAATAAATTTACAAACTGAGTTCCTAGTAAACTTTAATTTTCTAAAATTTTTATACCCAAACTTCTACAAGTATGGAAATCCTATTTTTTAGAATTTTTTTATCAATATTTACATCTTATTGTATTATAAAAATATAACCAAATCAAAATTTATCCACCATATAAAACGTGTATAATAATTCATGAGTTTATTTACATATATATAACATTTTATCCTAATTTTTTATATAACAATATATCAAATTCTTTTGAAGCTCCTATAACCTGATCTAAATGAGCAATAATATTTGCTATATTAACTGGTTTACTCGTCATGTCGAAATCAAAATACCCATTAAAATTAATATGTTGTGATGCAGCTAAAGATAATTTTCTGAGAAATGCTACAGCATCATTATTCCCTTGTTGTTCTTTCGTTAACATAATTTGTGACATAATATAAGCATTATAATATATCACCACATTGGTCATCAACTCTACGCACGCATTTTGAATTTCAATTTCTAGATCAGTTTTCCCTCTTAAAGCACCACCACCCATTATGGCAATCGTAGAACGTAACCAATGATGCTCTTCACTACGATTAATTGCAGTACGTACATATTGTCTCATATTATTGTCATTAATATATTTT
>SESG01003356.1_pt1 | contig 21121 bp, 12 predicted proteins | sample 3171421 | NCBI WGS metagenome assembly SESG01 (sample SAMN10866946, study PRJNA518727) | freshwater metagenome | biome: subpolar coniferous forest; feature: holomictic lake; material: water; isolation source: holomictic Lake 227, 6 m and 8 m depth | place: Canada: near Kenora, Ontario | collected... | reverse complement strand
ACGCAAGGGCCTGGTCGAAGCAGACAAGCCACTGCTCAAGGACATCGCCGCCATGGGGGTGACGGTGACGCAACTTAGCGCCGCTGAGCGCGAGGCCTTCGTCAAGGCCACGCGTCCGGTCTACACCAAGTGGAAGTCGGTGATTGGCGCCGACCTCGTGAACGCTGCCGAGAAAGCCATCGCTGCGCGCAAGAAGTAATCTCAGGCCACGCTGCTGAAGCGCACCCGGTCGTAATCCGGGCCGCGGTCCAGCAGCGACTCCAGACGGATCTGCCAACTGAGCTTGCCCTGCGTTACGCGCACCAGCTTGTCACTGGCGAAACTGCCCGGCGGCAGCAGTGCGTCGTTACCGGTCTTCTTCAGGAAGATGACGTTGGACCAACCAGCCGCCTCGACGCCTTCTGACCAGACTTGTTCCTGGTCAATTAGGTTGGCGTGGGCACAGCTGGCCTCATCGTCAATGTTTTCGATGCCGATGAGCGGACGCTTGCTGGCGTCGCGGCCAATGCGTCGGATCAGGCCCAATTGCCATTTCACATCATCGACCGCGCGCATTGCAAGCAGCGCGCCAACGCTATGGCGTGGCAGCAGTGCGGGCAGGGTGGCGCTCAGACCCGTGGCGCTGACGTCGGCGCGCTGCCAACTCTCGATGTTTACTTCCGTGGTGTCGATTTCCAGGCTCAAGGCCGTCGGCATTTTGCCGGTGCTCTCGATTTGTTGCAGCAGTTCGAGTGGACTGTTGGCTGTCAGCGCGGCAGGCAGGGTTGTGTCGGAATCGCTTTCGAGGGCGCGCAACGCTTGCGCTGCGCTGATCATGCGGTAGGCGCTGTCAAACCCGATGACCACCCGCAGTTCCCGGCTCTCGTTGCGCCGCGCGGCCAGACGGCGCGGCGGTCGCGACGACCAGTGATGGGCAATGGTGCGAAAAGTCGTCTCGCGCAGGGATGCATCGAGCGCAACGCCGGAGAGCCATTTCGGGACATCACGCGCGCTTGCCAATGCGTCGGCCAGTTTGATCATTTGTGCATGCGGATCGACGGTTGACAGGAATCGCACGGATGGGCCGCTTGCATCGCCGTCTTTTCTGGCACTGGGCCCGCGCGGCGCCGACAGATCAATGCGATGCGTTGAGTGGGTGTCGGGCTCCAACGTGAACGCAAGACGGTCGCAGGTGCGCAGAAAGCGGTCCAGTGCCTCCTGCTGCTGGGGCAGCAACTTGCCTTCCGGCAGACACTCGAAATAGACACCGATCAGGTACTCACGCAGCGGCGTAACAGCCGATTCACCCGGGTAGGGGACGACCAGAATCTGTTCGAGCTTGTGTTCCATCAGCAGCCGAAGCAGTGCGTGGGCCTGCTGCCACAGTGCCGGCGACAGTGTCTGGTAGCGAAAGTGCTGAAGCTTCTTGCAAAGTGCCCAGGCACGGAACATCGACACCGCATCGCGCGCAACCCGGTTGCGCTCGGCTTCAGACTGCACGACCTGGATCAGCACGGCGCTGAAAGCCGCATGGGCGTTGACCATTTCCGCCGCATGGCTGTTCAGCGTCGACCATTCGATTTGACCACTGGATTGCGCGTCGAGTGCCGACAGCGATTTGTGCAGCAATGCCGCTCGCGCCGCGTTCCCACACTGATCGAGTTGCACGAACGCGGATTGCGCTGCTTCGGCACCGTGGCTGCGTTCAACCGCTGCAATTTCGGTCAGCCGTTCCTCGATGTCCTTGAGCGTGCGCAGCGGGCTGCTGTCGTCGAGTCCGGCCAGCAGGGTGCGCACGCGCTGCTCGGCGCCGGGCGCGGTCTTCTTGCTTTGCGGAATCAGTTTTGAAAAAATACCCATGGCGGTTTCGGTTGGCTCAAATATACGCCAATGGCCGCGTTTCAGTAGCGGTCGGTGTTACCGCCCAGCGATTGCAGTACGCCGAGCCAGAAGGACGCGCGCTCGGCATAAGCATCGGGGTCCTGCGTGCCGCCGGCACCGGCATAGACGGCGGTCTGCACCATGACGATGCCGCTGGCCGGTTGCACAAAAACGGCTTGCCCATGCACGCCCTGCATGCCAAAACTGCGCTCGTGCAGCGGATGCAGCCAGAACTGGTAGCCATAGCCGAAATAGGGTGTCGCCCGGTACGGTTTGAATGCAGCGGGCTGACGCGCGGCATCCGTGGCGTCGAGCAGGTACTCCAGTGGCACGACCTGTTGCCCGCCGGCCTTGCCGTTGTTGGCCAGCAGCAGACCCAGGCGGCCCCAGTCGCGCAAGGACGCATTGAAGTAGGCATAAGCCACCTCCTGGCCGTCCAGGCTGGTGCGCCAGAACGCGTTGTTCTCAGCCCCCATGGGTTGCCACAGCCACTGCGTGGTGAGATCGGCCATGCTGCGCCCGGTAGCGGCGCTGAGTACGCGCCCCAGCACCTCGGTCTCGGCGCTGGCGTAAACGAACTTCTCTCCGGCGGGTGCCTGGCGATCGTCAATGGATCGCAGCACGTCGATCACACTCGGATTGCCCGTTGCCGAGCTGCGCGACAGGCGCGCCACATCGTCCTGGCCGTCGTAGCGCTCTGTGAAGCGCAGGCCCGAACTCATGCGCAGCAGGTGGCGAATCTTTGTCTCGCCATAAGCGCTACCCGCCAGGTCCTTGACGTACCTGGACGGCGTGTCGTCAAGCGAGGCAATGGCACCACTTGAGACGGCGATGCCAATCAACAGCGACGTGACGCTCTTGGCCATCGAAAAGGACAGGAAGCGCGCATCTTCGGTGCGGCCATAGCGGTAGCGCTCAGCGACGATCTCGCCGTTTTTGAGAATCAGCAGACCGGTAATGCGCTGGCGCTCCAGGTACTCGTCCAGGCTGTAGCCAAAGTTGCGATGCCGGTAGCGGATCTCGGTTGCCTTGGCGGCCTTGGGCAGTGCCAGGGGCGTGGCCGACGGCTTGACGGGTGTCGTCAGCACGCCCGGCACCTTGTCCAGCGCCGACCAGGACCCCACCCGGTACGGCATGCTGGCCCAGTTGAAAATGTTGCTGCCGACGGGGTAGCCCTGCGCCTTGCCCAGCGCCTGCTCGTCGGGTTCAGCCAGCGCTGGCAAGGCCAGTGCGCTCAACAGGGCTAGCAGCAGGTACAGACGGTGTGAGGTGATGTGCATGGTGAAGTCCGGTTTCAATGGCGCTTGTGCTGATATCAAACCGGACTCGTTTGGCGGATATGTTGCGCGACCGCCGGTGCCACGAGATCGGGTTGCTTGAGCCAGAGATAGTGATCGACGGCAACGCCCCTGGTTTGCGATGGGTCCCAGTGCCGATGGTCAACGCTGCCCGCTGGCAGCTTGCGCAGCAGGGCCCGTGCCGTCGACGCGGGCGACCAGTGGTCGCCGGTGAAGGTCAGCGCCAGGACTGGCAGGGTGAGTGAGCGCAGTGCGCTCTCGTAGTTGATGGCCGAGCCGTCCGGGCGGTATTGGCCTGTTACGGCAACCCGGCTCCAGTCGCGCATCAAACCAGCGGCCTCGCGTCCGCCAAAGCCAAAGCGGCCTCCCGGGAAATAGCCCAGCAGGGGACGGCTCAGGCTGGAGAGCAATGCCAGTGACGCAACGCCGAAGCGCAACTTCCAGGAGTAGGCCGGCAGGTGCACGCTGCCGGCGGCGATGATCGCCACACCGGCAATGCCTTGCGGCTTGGCCGCCGCGCTGAGCAAGGCCATCTGACCGCCCAGGCTGTGGCCGCCAAGCCAGATTGGCGCGTGCGGCAGGCGCTGCCGCACGGCTTCGATCAGCGCAGCCAGATCGAACTCGATCAGATGGCGGTAGCCGAAATCACTGGCGCGCCCGGCGCGCACCGAACTGCTGCCAATGCCGCGCCAGTCCGGCGCGCAAAGTTGCACGCCGTGCTGGATCATCTCGCGCCCGAGCCGCCCGTAGACCCGCGCTGGTGTTCCCAGCGCCGAGAGAAAAATCAGCACTGGCGCTGCAGCGTTGTCTGTGGGGTAGAGCGTGGCATCGAAGCGATGCGCGTCGCTGCTGGTGATTGTCAGGGTCTCAATGTCGGCCATGGCTTAGGATAGCAGGCGCCGGGTCATTATCGCGTTGAGAATGAGGGCCGATGATAATGGTGGTAGGCTTTGCCAATAAGGATGTTGCGGGTGACTTCAAAATTTCGCTTTTGCCTGATGGCTGTACTGACCTGGCTTTTGCTGGGTGCGGGTGCGGCGTGGGCGACCGATCTTGAAAGAGATCGGTGGATGCTGCCAGCGGCCTCCGATCAGCGGGTCATACATATTCCGCGTTCCACTGGTGGCGAAAAATCCACCACTTTTTTGGTTGAGCCTTTCGCGCCGGTGGTGTCGCCGGCCGATGGGGTATTGATTTACAAAGGTCCATTGAGCGCTTCCGAGACGGCGCTTGTGTTGTCGCATGAGGGTGGTACTTACTCGGTGATCACTTCGTCCTTCGAGTGGGAGGCGTCGCATTTTGTTCCGGCCACCGGGGTTCGCCTTACGCAAGGGCAGTTCCTGGTCAATGCCAGGGGCGGCTCTTCTGTTCGCATCCCCGTTACCTGGCGCGTGTTTCGCGGGGTCGATGACCGGTTGGGCAGTGTGCGTGATTTGGATCAGTTCATCGAGACGGGTCAAGCCACGCAACTTGGGTTTAAAAATCGTTCCGATGCGCTGAATCGTATTTTCTCAGGCAAGGAAACAAACACCAAGCAGCTCATGAATTTGGGAGCTGTTCAATTTGATTTCGGTAATGAAATTTCGAAACAGGATGATTTTTCGGTCACGTTGGATAAAAAAGAAATCCCACTGGTTGAGCAGATATTCGAGGCCTTTTTGCTTCCGGTGGGCGCTTACGATATTGCAGTAACCAGTGGTGGGGGTTTTTTCAAGACCACCAAGAAAAATACTGTTTTCGTTACGGCGACCGGTACCAGCAAGCAGTGGCTCCAAAGGGCACGAAGCGGTGACATCATGGCCGTTATGTCCGATTTCATACCGGGAGCCTATGACGCGCCTTTACCGTTGGCAAGTGCAGACGCAGTGCCGGATGAGGGCGAAAGCAAGAACCCAATCGAGAAAGCGAATCAGGACCGGCTGGCTGCAGAAGAACGCGCCCACGAGCAGGAGCGGCAGGCACAAGCCATAAAGGCCGCAGAACAGGAACGCTTGGCACAGCAGGCCCAGGAAGCCGAGCGCCTGGCGCAGGTGGCGGCAGAAAAAGAGAAACTGCGTGTAGCCCAGGAGTCCAAGACCAAAGAGCAAGAGCGTTTGGCGCAGGCGGCAAAGGTCAGAGAACAGGAACGCCTGGCCCAGGCCGCAGCCGAACAAGAGAAGTTGCGCGTGGCCGAAGCGGCGCGGGTTCAAGAACAGCAACGATTGGCGCAGGAAGCGCAGGCCAAGGAATCCGAACGCCTTGCGCAGGCCGCAAGGGCCAAAGAGCAGGAGCGTTTGGCGCAGGCGGCAAAGGTCAGGGAAGCGGAACGCCTTGCGCTGGAGGCGCAAAAGAAAGAGCAAGAGCGGCTTGCACAGCTGGCGAAAGACAAGGAGCAAGAGCGCCTCGCGCAGGAAGCGCAAGCCAGCAAAGCGACATTCGCATTGTTGCAGGCGCAAAAGGCGGAGAACGAGCGCTTGAAGATGCAGGCCATTGCAGCCAAGGCGCGCCAACAGGAGTTGGAAGAGCAGATCAAAGCAGCCGAGAGTGCTCGCCTCGCTGCAGCGCAAGCTGCGCCTCCAATGCGTGAAGTACAGGCGCATGCCTTGGTCATTGGCAATGCGGCCTATGGGGGCGGTAGCAAACTGGCCAACCCTGCCAATGACGCTAAGGCGATGTCGCAAAAGCTCCGCTCCATGGGGTTTGTCGTCACCGAGGTGCTGGACGCTAACCGAGGCCGGTTGGTAGCGGCCTTGTCGCAGTTCAGCCAGAAGGCGTCGGGCGCGGATATTTCAATATTGTTTTATGCCGGTCACGGCGTGCAGATCGCGGGCACCAACTACATGCTTCCGGTTGACCTGGATCTGGGTGACCTGAATCAGGTTCCGTTGCAAGGCATTTCTCTCAATTCGGTGGTCGAGCAGTATCTTCCGGGCAAGACCAAACTGGTTTTCCTTGATGCCTGTCGAGACAACCCGCTGGTGCGCGTGGCGAGCAGGTCCGTTACCAGAGGCCTGGCGCCGATCAATGTTTCAGAAGGTACCTTGATCGCCTATTCGACAAAAGATGGACAGGTGGCGCAGGATGGTGACGGCGTGAACTCGCCATTTACCGCAGCCCTGCTCGCGCACTTGAGCGACCCCGATGACATCGCGGTGGTGCTGCGCAAGGTGCGCCAACAAGTCATGAAGGACACCGGCAACCGTCAGCAACCCTGGGAGTACGGATCGTTGACCGGCGGGTCTTTGGTGTTGTCTTCTCTTAAACCGGCAGCGAGGTAGCTTGCAAGCTGCTCTGATGATGTTTGTTTCAAGACTGAAGTTCTGGATATTGGCAGTGATGACCCTGCTAATGCTGGGCATCGGGTCGGTGTGGGCTGGCGAGCTTGAAGACGGCCTGGCTGCGTTTCAAGCGAAAGATTATGAAAAGGCATTGCAGTTACTCAGACCAGTCGCCGAAAAAGGTGACGCGAAGGCCCAGACGGCCTTGGGTGTGGCATATTCATTTGGGCTTGGTGTACCTGAAGATTCAGAGGCGGGGGTCAAGTGGTTGAGGTTGGCCGCTGATCAAGGCGACCCAAGTGGACAGGACTGGATCGGCCGAAACTATCTTTTTGGCAAAGGAGGTTTGAGCAGGAGCGCTTCGGAGGCCCTCAAATGGTTTCGTTTGGCAGCCGCACAGGGGAATGCCGCAGGCCAGTTCCATGTGGGTCTAATGTACCAAGGCGGGCTCGGGGTTAGAAAAGATAACGACGAGGCGTTAAAGTGGTTACGACTGGCAGCTGCCCAAGGCCAAGCGACTGCGATAGGTTTGATGTATGAGTCTGGACTGGGTGTGAATCTGGACCTTGACGAGGCGGCTCGCTGGTATTTGAAGGCGATGAAGACGTCGGGTCCTGGAGGCAGTGTTTTTGCAAAACAAAAGTTAGAAAGTGGCTGGGCCATGAAAGCGGCGGCTGAGCGCGTCGGCGCGGCTGACGCCTTGCCAGTTGCGCAAAACGCCAACAGTGAATTAGCTGCTTCCAGTGACAAAGAGCAATCGTCAAGTACGCAATGGGTGCTCCCTGTCAAGTTGAATCAACCCGTGATCCAAATTGCGCGATCAGTCGAGGGGGAATTGGCGACGACGTTTCTTGTTAAACCGTTAACGCCAGTGGTCTCGCCAAGGGATGGTGTATTGATCTACAAGGGAGCTTTGAATACCTCTGAATTTGGCCTTGTGTTGTCCCACGGCGACGGTTTGTATTCAGTTATTTCTTCACAATTTGAATGGGAGCCGTCCAACAATGCACTGGTAGTCGGATCGAAAGTTCTTAAGGGTGGAGCGCTGGTTAGTTCGCAAAATAATTCCTTTGGGCAAACGCCTGTTCTCTGGAGACTGTTTGGTGATGTCGAACAGAACCTGGACCCGGTGCGGGGTGTGCAACAGGTGTTGGCTGGCTCTGAAATTGATACAAAAAAATTACTGAACCTCGTCGCCGTTCAATTCAATTTAGGGGTTGGCGTCGCTCCTGAAGATGAGTTTTCCGTGATCTTGCGCAGCACAACGCTTACCAAGGCCGACCTCCTATTTAATGCTTTCTTGTTGGAGGCAGGCCAACATGAAATTGAAGTTGTCAGTGGTCGTTTCTTCAAGAACAAGAAGAAGGGCACCATTTATGCCAGAACTGGCGGAACCAGTATTCAAATAGTTCAAAGAGCGAGTAACGGTGACATTGATGCTTCGACGTCAGAGTTCGTCCCCAACCATTCGGATGCCGGGTCGCAGCTTGCAAGCGCCGGGAGCGTGTCTGGCGTGAGTGGTGGTGCTGAGGGCAGCGCAGGCAAGGCAGCTGTATCCGCAGATGTCAAGGCAGACGCGAAGGAACAAGAACGCTTGGCACAGGAAGCGCAGGCCAAGGAGTCCGAACGACTGGCGCAAGAGGCCAAGACCAAAGAGCAAGAGCGCCTGGCGCAGGTGGCAGCAGAAAAAGAGAAGTTGCGCGTGGCCGAAGCGGCGCGGGTTCAAGAACAGCAACGATTGGCGCAGGAAGCCCAAGCCAAGGAATCCGAACGCATTGCGCAGGCCGCAAGGGCTAAAGAGCAAGAGCGTTTGGCGCAGGCGGCAAAGGTCAGAGAACAGGAACGCCTGGCCCAGGCCGCAGCCGAACAAGAGAAGTTGCGCGTGGCCGAAGCGGCGCGGGTTCAGGAACAGGCGCGCCTGGCGCAGGAAGCACAGGCCAAGCAAGCGCAACGATTGGCCCAGGAGGCCAGGACCCAAGAAAAGGAGCGGTTGGCGCAGGAAGAGCGGGTCAAGAATGAATTGCTGCTGGCGGCACGTCAGCGCGATGACGAATTGTTGAAGTTACGCCAGCAACTGGCCAAGCTTGAAGACGAGAAGGTCAGCAAGGATCAACAGACCATCTACGCAACGAGAAGGGCTTTGGTCATCGGCAACGACTCCTACCGGCAAGTGACCAAGTTGGTCAACGCCAGAGAAGATGCCCGCGCCATTGCCGAGAGCTTGCAGCAGGTGGGTTACCAGGTCACGTTAAAGCTGGACCTGACTGAAAAGGACATGAAGGCCGCCTTGCGCACCTTCAAGGGCCAGGTCGAAGGGGGTGACGAAGTTCTGGTTTTCTTCGCCGGGCACGGTGTGCAATTTGGCGCCGCTAATTATTTGCTGCCGGTTGACATCGCCGGGGAGAGCGAGGAGCAGATCAAGGACGAGTCGATCCAGTTGCAACGTGTGCTCGATGACATGAGCGAGAAGAAGGCCAAGTTCACACTGGCCATGATCGACGCCTGCCGCGACAACCCGTTCAAGACCGTTAACCGCAATATCGGCGGGCGTGGTCTGGCGCCGACCACGGCAGCCACCGGGCAGATGGTGATCTTTTCGGCCGGCGCCGGGCAGCAGGCGCTGGACAAACTCGGGCCGGCAGACAAGAGTCGCAACGGCCTGTTTACGCGCATCTTCCTCAAGGAGATGCAAAAGCCCGGCGTCAGCATCGACAAGGTGGTGCGCAATGTCCGCAACGAAGTCGTTGGCATGGCCAAGTCGGTAGGGCATGAGCAGGTACCTGCCATTTACGATCAGGTGGTGGGCGAGTTCTATTTCCGCCGCTGAGGTCCCGTCCCCCGTGGGGCTTGGCAAAATGAAAACAAAATTGCCTGCTTTGAGATATAGTGAACCGGTTTCAAATTGGGGATTGAGTGCTTTGTCGTTGCTTGTTACTGCTGTGTATGGTCTTGGGCCTGCTGACGCATGGCGTACACGCTGCGACGGAGTCACGCCTGGCCTTGCTGATCGGTAACTCGTCCTACAAAAACTCACCGCTGGTCAACCCGGTCAATGATGTGCGCCTCATGGAGGTGGCCCTGAAGGAGTCGGGCTTTACCGTTATCAAGGCCGAAAACGCTTCCATTCGCGATATGCGCCGCCTGGTGCGCGATTTTGGCGACAAGTTGAAGGCCACTGGTGGCGTCGGGTTGTTCTACTTTGCTGGCCACGGCGTGCAGGTGCGGGGCGAGAACTTTCTGGTGTCCACCGATTCCGACATCCGCAACGAAGACGAAGTGGCCGATGACTCGATCAACGCCAACGTGGTGTTGGAGAAGATGCAAAGCGCAGGTAATCGGGTCAATCTCGTCATTCTGGACGCCTGTCGAAACAATCCATTTGCGGTGCGCTCGCGCACGGCGGTGTCGGGTCTGGCCAACATGAGCGCACCCAGCGGGTCGCTGGTGGCTTACTCGACGGCACCCGGTTCGGTCGCGTCCGATGGCAGCGGCAAGAATGGCCTCTACACCGAGCATCTGGCCAAAGTCATTCGCCAGCCTGGCTTGCCGGTGGAAGAGGTGTTCAAGCAAGTGCGTGCCGCGGTGCGCCGCGACAGCAATAACCAGCAAACGCCCTGGGAAAACACTGCGTTGGAGGGCCAGTTCTTTTTCCGCTCGCCAGCGCCACAAGTGGCTGCACCCGCGCCTGAGCCAGCACCTGTCGCTGCGCCGGTGGTTGCGCGCCCGACGGCGCCCGATCTGGCCGCCATGGAACTGGCTTTGTGGGACAGCGTCAAAGTTGCTACGTCAGTGGCTGAGTTTCAGGCCTACCTGAACCGCTTTCCGAATGGTTTTTTTGCCGATGTGGCGCGTGCCCGCATCGCTGCCATCGGAAGCGCCGCCAGCGACAGTGCGGCGGCAAGGAAGGCGGCGGCTGAGCGCGCCACAGCTGAGGCAGCACAGAAGGCAGCCGCCGAGCGCGCTACGGCCGAGGCTGCGCGCAAGGCTGAGGCCGAGCGCCTGCTGGCCGAGGCCAATCAAAAGGCGGCTATCGAACGGGCCAATGCGCTGGCCTTGCAAAAGGCCGCTTCGGATCGAGAAAAAGCCGAAATAGCGGCCAGCCAGAAGGCTGCGGCCGAACGTGCAGCAGCCGAACGTGCAGCAGCCGAGTTAGCGGCAGCAGAAGCGCAACAGAGAATCGTTGCTGAAGCCGCACGCAAGGCAGCGGCGGATGGTCAACAAAAGGCGGCGGCCGAACGCGCTACGGCTGAGGCCGCGCGCAAAGCCGAGGCAGAGCGCCTGCTGGCCGAGGCCAATCAAAAGGCCGCCACCGAGCGAGCCACGGCGCTGGCAATGCAAAAGACCGCTTCGGATCGGGAAAAAGCCGAAACGGCGGCCAGCCAGAAGGCTGCGGCTGAACGCGCAGCAGCCGAAGTGGCAGCAGCAAAGCAGAAAGTAGAAGTTGCACGAGTGACGGCGAATAAACCAATGGTTGGGGATTCGATCGGACAGTTGGTTTTGAAGGAGCTACATACATGGAAGGGAGATGTAACGACGCTTGATGTCACGGTCGAAGAATCAAGCGAAGAGAAGATCGCCTATTCCTCAGGCGATGTGATTTCCAGCGATGGGAAGGTGTTGCAGGTACGGATAGGGGTTGCGGTTCTACAGGCTACGTCCGGCTCGTTTTGGACAATACCCGCTAAGGCCGGTATGGCTGGTCATGTCAAGGTCAGGCGGGTGAATGTGAGCTATAGCGCACCCGGTGAATTAGCGTGGAAAGCAGTGGCAACCAGCGAAGGAAAGGTTCGGATAGAAGCCAAAGTCGAATACGCGTATACAGGTCCTGGTGGCTCCAATTGCATTGCCTATGGGGACTGGATTGGTCGGTACAGTGGCGATCATGCATTGCCGGAATCATTCTCGGTTGAAATTGACGCGAAACGATGCTCCCAAGGACAGAATAATTTTGTTGCGGAGTTAGTGAGGCCTTGAGGCAACTGGCGATTCAACAAACTGCTATGCGTGGAAGATGGGTTCAGGTTGTGGTCCGGTATGGCCAATGAAATTTGATAGTCATCCACTGCATGGATGCGTGAAAGGTCCAGTGTTTCCAATTGAGCTAACCGTCACATGAAGTTAAAAGTTATTTCCCTTCTTCTTGCTTTCTTCACCTCTTTCCCTCTGCTGGCCCAAACGCCGCCCAGCGCCGAGCAGATGATTGAGCAGCTCAAAGCGCCGCCGCGCACCCGCAGCCTGCGCAATCTTGCGGTGGAGGCGGCACCGGTGCCGGGCGCAGTTGGCGCTGCAGTGCCAGTGCCGGTACGCCCGTCCTTGTCCTTGCTGATTCAGTTTGATTTCAATTCGGCCCAGGTGCGCGCCGAGAGCCAGCAGGCGCTGGCCAATCTGACGCAGGCTTTGCAATCGGCTGAACTGCTCAGCGCAAAATTTGCGGTGGAAGGGCATACCGACGCCAAGGGCAACGCTGCCTACAACCTCAAACTCAGTCAGCAGCGGGCGCAGGCAGTGGCCGATTTCCTGAAGTCCAAAGGGGTCGATGAAGCACGTCTGCTGGCCGCCGGCAAGGGCTCTGCGGAGCTTGCCAACAGCGAACAGCCCTTTGCCGCCGAGAATCGGCGGGTGCGCATTGTTAATCTTGATTAACGCGGTATCTCAAAATCCTCGACGGTCAAAGTCAGAAGCATGAATAAAAAACCAATTCGCGTTAGCAAATCAAACAAGAATGGCTACAAGACTGTCGCATTGGCGGTCGCTCTGGTGTGCGGTATGCCCATGCCAAACAGTTTGGCGCAGACGGGCGTTCAAAAAGCAGCCCCCGAAGAACGCAACTTGCAGGTCAAGGCGGTGGCGCAGCCCAGCGTTGATAACAGCCAGCGCGTGGCTTTGATTATTGGTAACGGCGCCTACAAGGAAGGGCCTTTAACCAACCCGGTCAATGATGCAAAGGCGATAGCGGCCGTGTTGAGGGATTCGGGCTTTACCGTCATGACCCGCGAAAACATTGACCAGCGCGGCATGCTCGCCGCGCTGCGCGAGTTTGGCGACAAATTGCGTGCGGGTGGAACCGGGCTGTTCTACTACGCCGGTCATGGAATGCAGATCAAAGGGCGTAATTATTTGATTCCGGTCGGCGCCAGTATTGATCGTGAAGACGAGGTGGCTTACAGCGCCGTTGACGCGCAGGCCGTGCTCGACAAGATGGAAGCCGCCGGCAATGTGGCCAACATCATGATTCTGGACGCTTGCCGTAACAACCCTTTCACCCGCAGCACCCGTTCGGGGCAGGCGGGGCTGGCCCAAATGGACGCGCCGGTGGGCACCCTGGTGGCCTATGCCACTTCACCCGGCGCTGTGGCCAGCGACGGCAGCGGCGCCAACGGTTTGTACACCCAGCATCTGCTGACGGCCATTCGCGAGCCGAGCAGCAAGATTGAGGATGTGTTCAAGCAGGTCCGCGCCAACGTGCGGCGCGATTCCCAGGGCAAGCAGGTGCCATGGGAGTCCACATCGCTCGAAGGCGACTTTTATTTCCGGGGTGGGCCGCTGGCAGCCAGTGCACAGAATACGGTGGCAGACGTCGAAGCCGCGCTGTGGGATGCGGTCAAAGACAGCGTCCTGCCCATTGAATTAAAGGCCTACCTTAACCGCTACCCCATCGGCAAGTACGCAACCGAAGCATTGGCTAAATTGGACAAGTTGCAGAAGGCCAGCACCGAGGTCGTCGCCGCGACCAAGCCGGCGCCACAAGCCGCACCTGCGCCAACCGTCAAGCCGAGTGCCGCAGCAGCAAAAAACACCATACGCGTGGCTTATTCGGTTGGTGATAGCTGGACTTACACACAAGACAATCTGTTGACCCACAAGCAATCGACCTTCATGCAAAAGGTATCGTCGGTCTCTGCTGCGGGCGACGCGGCAATAAACGACGGGGCGCTTGTTTACGCTGCAAGCGGACTTGTCAAATACGTGCGCATGGCAGATCGTGAGCGCTTTTTTGGTCCGGGTGCATTGATCGTCCCAAGCGACTTGCGCGCCGGCTTCAAAGAGCCTGTGAATTTTGAGCTCACCACAAAATTCAAGGACGGACGGGAAACCAAATTCGTTGCAAAGGGAACACTGGAAGCTGTTCGGCGGGAAAAAATTATCACCCCGGCTGGCGTGTTCATGGGCTGGCGCATTCAGCGCGTGATGCAGGGTGGGACGGATGGTGCGCCGGAATATTCGTCGAGCCACACTTTCTGGTTTGTGCCGGAAGCCAAGCGCATCGTTGCACAGGAGATTATGGAGATCAACCTCGCGACCGGGAAACCGTCAATTCACGAACGAACGGTACTGCAAGGTGTGGGCCTGGTTGATTCAAAGACCGCTGACGAACTGACGGTAAACATGAAGTCGGCGGCAGCTCAAACTGGCGGTGCTGATTTTTCAGCGATTGTTGACCAGGCGACGCTTGACAAGCGAACCGCCGAGTTGCTGGCCAGTGTGGGCAACAAACCAGGCGCCGCACAGTCCGACGCCAAAGTTCCGGCCAAGCCCGCGCGACCGGCAGCCGCGAGCAACAAGGCGGGGTTCACCGTGGGGGACCGCTGGCGCTATCAAATGGTTGACAAGTGGAAGAAAGAGGTCGTCAACAACTACAGCCGGCAGGTGAGCGGTTTTAGCGGCGATGGCTCCATCAAGCTCGACGGCGGTGCGGTGGAATGGACGCCGGAGGGCGCTCTGAAGATGATGCGTTTCAGCAATGGCTATTTGCGTGAGTTTTCGCCAGCAGAAAAATTATTGCCAAGTACCTTGCAAGTTGGATTTTCGGAACCCGTCAAGCACAGGCTGGTTTGGCGCGAAGCCGACGGCAGAAATGGAAACGAAGAGCGTGACGGAACGCTCAAGGTTCTTGCCAGGGAAAAGGTCAAAGTTCCGGCCGGTGAATTTGAAGCCTGGAAAGTTGAATTTTCGGGGTTTGCCACCGGTATCAATTTGTCGACGAACGCGTCCTATGTTTCGAGGTTCGTCAATACCCTCTGGTATGTGCCAGCACTGCGAAATTATGTGGTGAATGATTTGGAGTGGCGCGATCAACGTGGGCAATTGCAGTTTTTCGAACGCCACGAACTCACCAGTTTCTCCGTGCGTGGTGCTGAAAACCTGGCGCAGCGCTAGGCGACGTCTGCATGAAGCTCTGGCAACGCCTGACCGAACGCCTGGGTTCCTTGCCGGCCTCGCGCGTCACCTGGGGCCTGGTGATTCTGTTTTCGGTCTGGGTGCTGCTCGATGTGTTTGTGCTCAAGCTCACTGGCGGTCTCGCGCAGTCGAGCTACGACACCATGGTGCGGGCGCGGGTCTTTGTTGCCGCGCCGGATCCGCGTATCGTCATCATCGACATCGACGAAGCCTCGCTGGCGCGCATGGGCAAGGAGTTTGGCCGTTGGCCATGGCCGCGCGATACCCTGGCCACGGTGCTGGCCCATGTCGAGCGCCAGCAACCGGCCGCCGTGGTCTGGGATATTCTTTTCTCTGATGTCGACCGCCTCAGTCCGGGTGGCGATGCCGCTTTCAACCAGGCTGTCAGTCAGAGCCCGCGCAGTCATTTCTCGGTGGTGCGACTGCCCAAGGCCAACGACGGCGCCAGCCATATCACGGCAAAGGCTTTGCCGGGTTTGTGGGTTGGCGCGTCCGCTCGGCCGGCGCCGGCTGCGGCGCTGGCAGGTCCGGTGACCGTGGCCTTGATCCCGCCCGCACTGCCCGCCGTTGCGGCAGGGCGCCTGGGTTACAACAACGGTTACGTTGATTCAGACGGCGTCTTGCGCCGTTACCGTTATCTGGAGCCGCTGAGTGATGGCACGGCGATTCAGTCGATCGCCTTGAGCGTGGCCTCTAGCGTCAACCCGCTGGCGCAGCAGGAAATCCTGAACCGCAGTGCCGGTGCAGCCAAGCCGATGGACGAGTTGATCGCCTGGCGCCGCAAGGCCGGCGCCTACGAGCACCTTTCGTTTGCCGATGTCTTTGCGCAAGCCGAAGGCGAAAAGCCACCCGCGCCGGTGCCCGGTTTTGCCGGCAAGATTGTCATCATTGGTTCTACCGCGCCGAGCCTGCATGACATCCACCCCACGCCCTTGTCGTCGATGCAGGCTGGCGTTGACTCGTTGGCAACCGTCATTGACAACGCGTTGCATCAGCGTTCGATGCGCGAGTTGCCGCGCTGGCTGCAAGCAGTGCTGGCCATTGCGTTGTGCGTCGGGTTGGCCTTGTGGGTGAAGTTCAAGAGCGCTGCTTCGCTGGCGCCGGCCCTGCTGGTTTTGCCGGCCATGTTGCTGGGCATTAGCTACGTCAGTCTCAACGGCTTGCCGTTTTTTGTTGATCTGCATCTGGCCGCCGGTCTGGCGCTGCTGTTTCTGGCGGTGCTGCGTTACTGGAGCACGCTGCGCCGCAACCATTGGTGTGCGCCGCTGGCAGACACGGCGCAGCCAATTGCCGTCTGGCCCTGGGAGCGCGCCGACGCCTGGCTGGAGGCGCCGCTCGACCGTTTGATTGACGCACTGGAGCAGCACGCGCCAAGTTGCCGCATTGTGGTTTGTGACGCACCGCCATCGGGACTGCGCTGGCCGGAACTGGCGCGCTTTGTTGCCGTTGTTGGCCCGCAGGCGGCGCTGCTGGCAGCGCGTGCGCAACTCGAGCCAGCCTTGCGTCATCTGGCATTGCGCTGCGCCGAGCCGTTGCTGCTTCAGGCCGCACCAGCGCGCGAGCAGATGGCCAAAGATGTTATTTCTGCCTGGGCTATGCTGCAGCGCACAGCTGCCGGCAACGATTGAAAGGTTGACACGATGAGTTTCAAGAATAAATGCAAGCCCTGGTGCCTGTTTATCGGTGCCTGCCTGAGTCTGGGTAGTGCGCTGTTGGCGCAGGCGCAGTCTGGTGCGGTGCAGGGACAAGCTTTGAGCGTGTTGCGTGCAACCGAGTTGCGCGCCGACAAGCTGGCGTCGTCGACCGTGCTGGGCAATTTGGCCTCGGGTGCTCCCCTGCGCTTGCTCAGTGTCGAGGGCGGCTGGGCTTTGGTGGAGAGCGTCACTGCCGGCGTAAAAATATCCGGCTGGGTGCGCGCCAGTGCCTTGAACTGGCAGGCCGGCAGTTCGGTGGTGTCGGGCCTCGCCAGTGGGCGCGAGGCCGGTGGCAATACTGCCTTGACGCTGGGTGTGCGCAGCTTGCCTGCGCGCGTCAATCGCCATGCCCTGATAATAGGCATTGGCCGTTACGCTGACCCGACAACGCCGTCGCTGCCGGGAACGCGGCTTGACAAGGAATCGGCCACGCAGATGGCGCAGGCGATGCAGGTGCCGCCGAGCAATATCCGCTATTTGCAGGACGAGCAGGCCACCGGCGCCAACATCCGCCAGGCTTTGCAGGACCTGACCGACCGGGTGCAGGACGGCGACCGTGTTTTCATCCACTACTCGGGCCATGGCACGCGCTACAACGATCCGGCTGTGGGCGGTTGCGTGGAGGCCTTGCTGGCGTATGAAGGTGGCAGCAGCAGCCTGATCACAAATCACGAGATGGCCGACATGCTCAAGACCATCACGAACCGGACCGACAAACTGTTTGTGATGTATGACGCCTGCCATTCGGGTGGCGTGGTGCAGGCGGCTTCCAGTGTGCGCACGCGGGGTTTCAGTAACCGCAATGACGAGGGCTTGCTGCGCCCGAAGTTCGCCAGCATCTCCGAGGAATGCGGTCGCCCGGTGAACGTCAAGACGCGCAACCTGGTGGTCGAGGCCGCTGCCAAAGGTGCCTTGCCGCAGGACATCATTCATGTCAGCGCTTCGCAGAACAACGAGATCAGTTTTGACGACGAACTCAAGGGGGGGCTGGCCACGCAGTACATGCGCGACTGCATGCTGCGTGAGGCCAAGGACCTGGACAATTCGGGCGCCATCAGCATGGACGAGATCCGGCAGTGCGCCCAGGAAAAGATCGACAAGCGCATGGGCAATGATGCGAACTACAAGCCGCACCATCTGATGCTCAACGGCAACGCTGCTTTTGTGCCGGCCTGGTTCAGTCAGACCAACGCGGTGGCGCTGGCTGTGGCGCCGCCTGTGGCAGCGCCAGCGCTGGTGGCAAGCCCGGCCAAGATCCCGCCGGTGGCGCTGCCGGTAGCCCCACCAGCACCAGCACCAGCCCCGGTCGCCGTGGCGCCGCCCAAGCCGCTCAGCGGCGAGCAGGCGCTGCGCCAGATGTTCGAGCAGCGCGACGCCAAGCGTCGTGTGCAGGTGAGCCTGAGCCGGGACCGGCTCAAGATCGGGCAGGATGCGTTTGATTTTTCTGTGCAGTCTGATCGCGCCGGCTATGTCTATGTGGCGCTGGCTGGCTCCGACAACAAGTCGGTCTATATGTTGTTTCCCAACGATCTGGACGAGGACAACAAAATTGAAGCCGGCCAGCAGTTGCTGCTGCCGCGTCCGAGTTGGCGTGTCAAGGCGGATGGGCCAGTCGGCACCGACAACCTGTTGATCATGGTGGCGGACGCGCCGCGCGATCTGGGCGCATTGTCGGGTAACAAGGCCGGCCCCTTTGTCGCCTCACTCAACGATGCCCAGGGACGCGCGCAACTGGGCGCGCTGCTGACAACCGCCAGTACCGGAAATAGTCAGACTTGCGCTGGCACCGCTTCGCGCAAGAAGAACCCGCTGTGCTCGGATGCCTACGGCGCTTCAATGGTCTCGGTGGAGGAAGTCAGATGATGCGTTTACAAGCAAGGTTGGTGCTGCTTGCCTGGGTGGCGTTTGCTGCCTTGTCTGCAGCGGCGCAAGCTATCCCACAACGTGCATTGGCCGCTGTGCCGGATGGCTGGCTGGTGACACCCGGCGAGGCCATCGCGTTCAAGGGGGAAGAAGGTTTTTATGAGCCTCCGGCCTTGCGCGCGCGTGCCCTGGTACCGTTGATCGACATCCTCAAGCCCGAGCCGGCGGCCGATCTGAAGGTCAAGGCGCCTTTTGCCATCGCCGTGCAGTTCAGGGGTCAGTCGGATTCGCCGATCGACCCGGCGACCTTCAAGGTGATGTACGGCGCCTTCAAGATCGACATCACCAATCGCATCACCAAGTTCGTGCAGGTCACCAAAGAAGGCTTCAATCTTGAGAACGCCCAAATCCCGGTTGGCAAGCACCGCCTCACGCTGCAGGTGCAGGACGAAAAGCAGCGTGTGGCCGAGCGCGAGTTGCGTGTGGAGGTGGAGTGAGACCGCGTTATTTTTTGGAAGTGAAATTTCATGCGTGAACCAGGGCGATCCATGCAGTCAATGTTGCGGTTCTTTGTCAGCATGGTCTTGCTGTGCGCGAGCTTTTGTGTTCAGGCGCTTGCCGTGCGAACCACGGAGGGTATGCCGAAGGAAGGGGACGTTTACCAGAATGTGGTGCGAGTCAAATCACAACTGAAGATCGCGTTGCCGCCTGGCACCTGGTTGGTGAGCCACGTTTATACCGATCGCCAGATGTGGCCGGGACAGGGTGGCAACTACGGCCCGGAGCGGACGGCATTTGTTTTTAGCAACAGGGACGGCGGTTTGCCTTTCAAGCTATTCGTCGTGAGGTACGAGGAGAAAAACAACATCAGATTCTCGGGCGCACAAAACTGCGAAAGAAGATCAGACACCGACTCGTTTGCACACAGCTTGCATGGAACCACCACTACACAGCTGAACAATACCTGTTCCCAAATAGTGGGCATCAGCAACCTGCGTTATTTGATAAAGGAGCGTTGGAAGGAAAACGCGTACTACGGCCCCATGTTTTCCAAAATCGACGCTTCACTTGCCGACGCATTGCCAGACGATGTTTTCTTGATTGAAGCCGCATCAAATCAGTTTCAACGATCAAGAATTTTCACGCATCTGTTTGTTGACACGGCACCGCTGGGTGAAACGGCACAAAACTTCCGCAGTCATTTGGAAGAGGAGAAGCTCAGCGCATCTGAAGCAGGCCTTTTGAACTGGCGCGACAAATTTGTTGCCAGCCTGAACGATTCTTTTTTTAATGGTGTTGAGCCGTCCAAGGACAGCCTGGCCTGGCTGTCGCTACCCGTGACGGCGCCTGGCGTTGCCGTGGCGGCCGTAGCGAACAGCCAACCGGTGCCGCAGCCCAACAAACAGGCAGCCCAGCTACTCGAAGAAATCGCAGCCAATGCGAGTCGGGCCAAACTGATGCAGGCGCAACTGGCCCAGGAACAGGCAGCCGAGAAGGAACGGGTTGAGGCAGCACGACTTACTCAGGAAAAATTGGCGCAGTCGCAGCGCGACAAAGAACAGGAAAGACTGGCTTCCGAAGCGCGTGAGCGCGAGCAGCAGCGCGTGCGCACCGAGGCCTTGGCGAAACAAAAAGGACAGGTGGAGCAAGAGGCAAAACTTGCCGAGCAGGAGCGTTTGCAGCAAGAGGCGCGTGTGAAAGAGCAGGCGCGGCTGGCACTGGAGGCTAGCAGTCTTCAGAAGCAGCGACTGGCTTTTGAGGAACAACTCAAGGAGCAGGAGCGTGTGGCGCAGGCACAGCGCCAAAAGGAGGCGCTGGATTTAGCGAAGCTGATGGCTGAAATGACCCGGCTGCGGGAACAACTGCTGCTGGCGCAAAGTCAGCCGGTGAAAGTTGTTGCGGTTGAAGATGCAAGCAAAAGGGCGCGACAGCAGGAGCCGACCCGCAGGGCCTTGGTTATTGGCAACGACAGCTACCAGGCAGTGACCAAACTGGCCAATGCCAGAGCGGACGCCCAGGCCATGGGTGTGGCGCTGCAAAAACTGGGCTTTGACGTCACGACCAAGAGCGACCTGACAGAGCGCGGCATGAAAGACGCCATTCGCAGCTTCAAGAACGAGATTCGGGGCGGCGACGAAGTGGTGATCTTCTTTGCCGGCCATGGCGTGCAACTCGGCTCATCCAACTATCTGCTGCCGGTCGATATTAGGGGCCAATCGGAAGATCAGGTCAAGGACGAAGCGATCCCCTTGCAGCGCATTCTGGATGATTTGCAGGATGGACGCGCGAAGTTTTCTCTTGCCATCATTGACGCCTGCCGCGACAACCCGTTTGTCACGGCGCGCCGGGCGATTGGCGGGCGCGGTTTGGCAGCCACCTCGGCGGCATCGGGACAGATGGTTATCTTCTCTGCGGGAACCGGTCAGCAGGCGCTGGATCGTCTGAATGATCACGACAAGGACCCGAACGGTTTGTTCACACGGGTTTTTCTGAGAGAGATGGAGAAGCCCGGCATTCCAATCGACCGCGTGCTGCGCAATGTGCGCAATGAAGTGGTTCGCCTCTCCAAGTCGGTCGGGCATGAACAGGTCCCATCCCTGTATGACCAGGCGCTGGGTGATTTCTACTTCAAACCCTGACCGGATTTACAAAAGCCCGCTGAGTTTGTCGAGTTCGATGGCCTGATCCAGCGTTGCCAGCAGCTCTTTTCTGACCTTGAGTTTGGTCTTGGCGTGGGCTTTGAGATTGATGGTCTTGAGTTGCTGTGCCATGCGATTGGCGGCGGCCATCAGTTCTTCCGGTGCGACCACCTCATCGAGAAAACCGGCATCCTTGGCCGTTTGCGGATTGAACATCTCGGCGTTGATCACCGAGCGCTGGAAGGCTGACTTGCGCAGGCGGTCACGCGCCAGTGTGATGCCGACATGGTGCATGGTCATGCCAATCTTGACTTCATTGAGTCCGATCGTGA
>SESG01003556.1_pt1 | contig 21128 bp, 22 predicted proteins | sample 3171421 | NCBI WGS metagenome assembly SESG01 (sample SAMN10866946, study PRJNA518727) | freshwater metagenome | biome: subpolar coniferous forest; feature: holomictic lake; material: water; isolation source: holomictic Lake 227, 6 m and 8 m depth | place: Canada: near Kenora, Ontario | collected... | reverse complement strand
GGCCCAATTGGAGTAGTAATCCACCAAGGGGCGAGTTTGAGCGCTGTAGACGTCCAAGCGCTTGATAACAGTTTCTTCCTGGTCGTCGGCACGTTGAATCAGTGCTTCACCCGTGACATCGTCTACGCCGGCCACTTTCGGTGGGTTGAACTTGACATGGTAGGTGCGCCCTGAGGCTGCGTGTGAACGGCGACCGCTCATACGTTCAACGATGGCGTCAAACGGCACATCAATTTCCAACACGTAATCGAGTTTGACGCCAGCAGCTTTCATGGCGTCAGCTTGCGGGATCGTGCGGGGAAAACCATCAAAAAGAAAGCCCTCTGCGCAGTCGGACTGAGTGATGCGTTCTTTCACCAGATTGATGATCAGGTCGTCGCTGACCAAGCCGCCTGCATCCATGACTTTTTTGGCTTCAATTCCCAGGGGGGAACCTGCCTTAACGGCAGCGCGCAACATGTCACCTGTTGAAATTTGAGGAATGCCATATTTTTGGCAGATGAAAGTGGCTTGTGTGCCTTTGCCAGCGCCTGGTGCGCCTAACAGAATGAGTCTCATGGATGTCGTCCTTGGATTTAATGAAAATCGGTAGCAATGCCTAGGCTTTTTTCAGGCCAATCGAAATGCTTAATTTCATTCAAGAATAGCACGGCACAGCTTCTGACTGGCTTACGTTCGAACACTTAAGCTACAAAGAGCCGGCGTACCCGTTCCAGGTCTTCAAGTGTGTCCACGCCTGGGCCGGGTGCGTGCTGACAGATGTGAACTGCAATTCGGTAGCCATGCCAAAGAGCGCGTAACTGCTCCAGGGATTCTGAGATTTCGAACGGGGCTTGTGACAGTGTTGGAAATTGGCGTAAAAATCCAACTCGGTAACCGTAGATGCCAATGTGACGCAATGGCGCTGGCTGGGGTAGCGAATCGGGCTTATCTCTTGCGTGCGGGATGGGTGCTCGGCTGAAGTAAAGTGCCAGTCCCTTAGCGTCAAGCACAACTTTGACAACATTAGGGTTGGCAAAGTCAGCCATGGCGTCAATCGCATGGGCTGCCGTGCTCATGCTGGCTTGAGGCTGATCGATGAGTAACTTTGCCACTTGGCTCACTAAGGCTGGGTCCATCAGGGGTTCATCACCTTGTACATTCACCACAATTTCATCGTCAGTAAGCCCCAAAATATGGCAAGCCTCTGCGAGTCGATCACTGCCGGAGGGGTGATCGTTGCGAGTCAGTAGACATTCAATCCCATGGGCCTGGCAAGCAGTCACGATCTCGGTGCTATCGGCTGCAACAACAACTCGCACTTTGCCAGTTAAGGTTCTGAGGGATAAAACGCGCTGAGCGACGCGCACCACCATCGGCGCCCCCCCGATGTCCGCCAGGGGTTTGTTCGGTAACCGGGTCGACCCCAATCGGGCCGGAATGAGAACGGTGAAGCTCAAAGTCCGAGTTCCTCATCGGTCAGCGTGCGCGCCTCGCTCTCAAGCAAAATTGGAATGCCATCGCGCACCGGGTAAGCCAGTCGAGCGCTACGCGAGCTCAGTTCCTGTTTTTCGCGGTTGAATTCAAGCGGTCCTTTGGTGACCGGGCAAACCAGAAGTTCAAGTAATCGTGTGTCCATGGCGGGATGATAGCGTTGCTTTATGGGCTTGCCAGTAAAGGTGACATTAAATTGTCCAGCTTGGCAAAGAAGGCCGGTTCAGGCGTGAATTCAAGTGGTACGGCAAGCGCAGTGGGCAGTTTGTGCCAGAGCTTAACTGCATCTTTTTCAGTACAAATAACGTTGTAGCCCATGTATTCATTGCTTGATGCGCTTTTAAAATCATAGTGATCTGGCAAGGCAATGGTTTGAGCGAGTTGCAGGCCTAGCGCCCTCAACATAGAGAAAAATTCCTCTGGTTTGGCAATGGCTGCAACCGCCATCAGTGGCTTGGCATTAGGGAGTGCCAAAGTCAGATGACTCAATTCAACTTGGCTTCCATCGGCTCGAATCGCTCGTCGTGCCAATGCTCGCTGTGCTTTGAAGCCGCTAAAAGCAGGCTGAGCGCCGGTATGCAGCACCAGATTAGCTGATCGGGGCCAGGCCTCTCGCAAGGGCCCGGCAGGGAGTAAAAAACCATTGCCGACGCCACGGTCATCAAATACACAAATCTCCAAATCGCGGTGCAGGCTTAAATGTTGCAAGCCATCGTCGCAAAGGACGACTTGGGTTTCGGGATAAGCAGTCAATAAGGCAGATCCCGCCTCAAAACGACTGGATGCCACAAAAACAGGGGCTGAAGTCGCTCGTTTGATCAAGGCCGGTTCGTCACCAACATCTTGAATGGCACTTTCAAGAAAAACCTCGCGGCAGTCTGTGGCCATTCGACCATAGCCTCTTGAAATGACGCCAACCTGTATGCCAGAGGAATGGAGGTGCTTCACAATGGCCATGACAACTGGCGTTTTACCGGAACCGCCCACCACTACATTCCCGATAACAATCACTGGAACCGGGAGTTTTTGCGTTTTATAGAGTCCAACTTTGTAAAGTCCACGCCTCAGGGCTGCCAGAAGCCCAAAAATAAGAGAGACGGGCCACAAAAGCCAAGCAAGTAAGCCTAGTCGGGTCCAAGCTTGCACTAACGTACGTTGCAACGCAAGCAATAGCGTTGCTTTTGTTGTCATGTGTTTACCTGGCCCCAGCTTGGGTTGAAGATTGGGTGGCAAAGGTGATTTGTGTCAGGCCAGAACGCCTCGCGGCTTCCATGACCGTGACCACTGACTGGTGCTTGGCGCTGGCATCTGCATTGATGATGACTACCGATTCCTTACCCGCTTTGGCGCCATCAAGTAGCGCCGCTGCCAGTGTTTCAATACTTCGGTCCGCCACGGGCACTTTATTGACCGAATATGCGCCTTCACTGGTCACTGTGACCAGCACTTCTTTGGGGTAATCGCGCTGCACATCGGCATCGGCCACGGGCAAGGTGAGTTGCAGTTCGGTGAATTTGCTGTAGGTGGTGGAGAGCATCAAAAAAATCAGCACCACCAGCAGAACGTCAATGAACGGAATCAGGTTGATCTCGGGCTCTTCACGCACACGGTGTCGGAATTTCATGCTTATTTCCTCAGGCTGTTGAGGTGATGCACCAAGCGTTCAGAGGCGAGCTCAAGCGTCAGCAGGTACTCGTCAACACGGGCCCGAAAATAGCGCCAGAAAATCAGGGAAGGAATCGCCACAATAAGGCCAAAAGCGGTGTTGTACAGTGCGATCGAAATGCCATGCGCCAGTTGTGCCGGATTGCCGCCCGTTGCGCTACCTGCAGAGGTTTGTGAACCAAAAATCTCAATCATGCCAATCACGGTTCCAAACAGGCCCATGAGTGGCGCTGCCGACGCAATGGTGGCAAGCGCGCTCAAGTACCGTTCGAGGCGGTGCGCAACGAGGCGGCCAGCGCCTTCCATAGAGGAGCGCAATTCTTCTTCGCTGCAGCGTGGATTGGTGTTCAGCGCTCTAAAACCACTGGCAAGCACCTCGCCCAAAGCCGAGTTTTGTTCCAGTTGACTGACGACATCAGGACCCGGCACCGAAGTGCGAGATACATTGAGCACATCATCTAATAATTTGGGAGGTGCAATTTTGCTGGTCTTAAGACTGATAAAACGCTCAATAACAAGCGCCAACGCCAGAATTGAACAGGCAACCAGGGGCCAGATGGGCCATCCTGCGGCTTGTATGATTGAAAACAAATTAGGTCTCCTGGGTGTAAAAAATGCTTACTAATTATCACCCACGCACAGTCGACCTTGCTTTCCTCAGTATGCGAGGGCTCGATATTGTGTGAGGAAATGTTCAAGTTATCTTTGCCCATAATTTAAAAGTGCCACACGGCCGCATCAGCATTAAGTTGTGACAGATTGCTTGCCAATGAGGCAATGAAATATCGAATGAAATCAAACGCTTATGAAATAGTAATTGTTGGGAAATTTCGCCACATCCAAATTCATTGACGCGTCCAGCCCGTGGCGTTTCCAATTTTTCACATGAAGAAACATTAGTATTAAACGATGCCTGAAATCCAATCTACAGTGTTTGTGCCCAGAGTTTGGCAAGTAGGCGCGCTTTGCCGTGCGATTGCGGATACCTTGGAAGCCCGGTTTAACCCGGTTGCAGTGCGCGGAGAAATCACCGGATTTTCCAGAGCCTCCAGCGGTCATTGCTATTTTTCCTTGAAGGATGAAAGCGGACAGATTCGCTGCGCCATGTTTAGACGTGCTGCCACCTTGTTGGATTTTTCCCCCCGTGATGGCGAGCTGGTTGAAGTTCGCGGGCGACTCGGCGTGTACGAGGCCCGCGGTGATCTCCAGTTAATTGTTGAAAGCATGAGTCGTGCCGGGCAGGGCGCGTTGTTTGAGCAGTTTCTCAAGCTCAAAGTCAAGCTAGAGTCTGAAGGCTTGTTCGATGCGGCACGAAAGCGGCCTTTGCCGGTGATGCCGCGTGCCATTGGTCTGGTAACTTCCCTGGGAGCCGCGGCCCTGCATGATGTGATGACTGCCTTGCAACGACGCGTACCGCATATCCCCGTGGTGGTCGCGCCAGCCTTGGTACAAGGCAGCAATGCGCCAGGCGAGATCATTCAATCGCTATTAAATTTATATCAGCTCACGCAAGTAGGACGGGGGCTAGAGCCTGAAAAGGCTAATAAATCAAGAAAGAAAACTGCGCCTGTTGAAGTGGTCATCGATGTGATTTTGCTAGTTCGTGGCGGGGGGGCGATGGAAGACCTATGGGCTTTCAATGACGAACAGTTGGCCCGAACGCTGGCGCAAAGCCCAGTGCCCATCGTCAGTGGCGTAGGTCACGAAACTGACTTCACCATTGCCGATTTCGTCGCTGACCTGAGGGCCCCGACGCCCACCGCTGCCGCCGAGTTGGTAGCGCAACCACGCGATAGTTGGCTGAGTTCAATAGACGCTTCGGCGCGGCGCCTGCAGGATGCTGCGTTTAGGCAAGTTGACCAGCATAGCCAGCGGCTTGATCTGACGATCGCTCGCATGGGGCGACCTTCAGTGCTGGTAGGCCGGCAACGAATGCGCTTGGCTTCTACGGCGCAACGTCTTCAGTTTGCATCGCTTCAGTTTTTGAAGGAGAAAAATCAGCAGTTACAAGCGATTCAGTCCAGCATGCCCGAGTCGCTGGCGCGCGGTGTGCAGCAGAAGCAAGTCAGGCTGGACCGGGCGGGATTGCGCTTGGGCTTACTGGACCCCACACTGGTCCTGCAGCGGGGCTATGCCTGGTTGAGCAACCCGGAAGGTCAGACCATCACCAGCGTTAAGCAAACCCAAATCGGTCAGCCCCTTCGAGCCACCCTTGCTGATGGGCAGGTTGATTTGATCGTGTCACATTGACCTTGCGCAAAGTTTCTACAATCAGCAATTTTTATCAACTAACCCACGAGGTCATCATGGAACATACCCTGCCAGCTCTGCCTTTCGCGATTGACGCCTTGGCTCCCAGCTATTCACGAGAAACCCTGGAATATCACCACGGCAAGCACCACAACGCCTATGTGGTCAATCTCAACAACCTGCAAAAAGGCACTGATTTCGAGAACATGTCCCTGGAGGACATCATCAAGAAGTCCAGCGGTGGTATCTACAACAATTCAGCCCAGATCTGGAATCACACGTTCTTTTGGAATTGCATGAAGCCCAATGGTGGTGGCGAGCCTACTGGTGCCCTGGGTGCAGCGATTAATGCGAAATGGGGAACTTATGCCGCATTCAGAGAAGCCTTTGTGAAATCTGCAGTGGGTAACTTTGGCTCAGGCTGGACCTGGTTGGTCAAAAAGGCTGATGGATCTGTCGATATCGTCAACATGGGTGCTGCGGGCACTCCGCTGACGACTGCTGATAAGGCGCTGCTGACTGTCGATGTGTGGGAACACGCTTATTACATCGACTATCGCAACCTGCGTCAAAAGTTTGTCGAAACTTATCTGGATAAGTTGGTGAACTGGGGATTTGCTGAAGCAAACTTCGCTTAAGTAGTTCTGCTCGTGAAAAAGCCACCTTCAAGGTGGCTTTTTCACATGGAATGCACTGATAGGCTAGGAGAAACGTGCGAACCTAGCTATGAAAATTGAAGCGTTACTTACTGTTAAATGATTCTCCACCCAGCTTGAATCCGGCCTTTATTCCCTTTTTCTCAAACCAACCCTGGTTCATTTCCAGCACAAAACGAACAGGTTTAGTTGAGCAGTGCGCATCAGTCGTTTGCGGCTTCATATCGGCTAGATTGACGATAGTCCCGTCATCTGCAACAAATGCAGCTGTCAGCGGCAGCAAGGTGTTTTTCATCCAAAAACACTGTTGGGAGGCTTGCTCAAAAATGAAGAGCATGCCTTCAGAAGTAGGCATTTCTTTGCGGTGCATGAGACCGGTAGCCCTTTGCTCAGGAGTGGCAGCCACCTGGGTGTCGATGAGGTGCATACCTGCAGAGAGTTTGATTCGCTGCAAATCCAGTTGCGGTGAATTCTGTGCAAAACAAACGTTGACCAGAGAGATGGTCAATCCAAAAAGCCCGATTGAGATTTTATTCATTCTGCTATTTTCATTTACATACAAATGATTCAGACGAAAAAATGCCCGCGTTAGCGGGCATTTAAGCTTAAATGGTCAAGAATTTCTTCTTGACTACCTAATTACTTAGCTGCGGAAGCAGCAGCTTTCTTGGCAGGAGCCTTGTCAGCAGCAGGTGCTTTCTTAGCAGCGGCTTTTTCAGCAGCAGCGGCTTTCTTAGCAGCGGCTTTTTCAGCAGCAGCGGCCTTCTTGGCTGCTTTTGCGTCGACTTTGGCTTCGGTCTTGGCAGCAGGTGCAGCAGCAGAAGCGGCAGCAGCAGGTGCAGCAACAGCAGCTTTAGCAGCAGGAGCGGCAGCAGCAACTGGAGCAGCAGCTTTGGCTGGTGCAGCAGCAGGTGCGTCAGCGGCGAATGCGCCAGCAGCAAAAAGACCAGCAACCAAAGCGGCGAGAAGTTTGTTCATTTTTCAGTTTCCTTGAGATAACGTTATTTCAAAAATTTCCTCCCAATCTCTGGAAGGTCTAGTCGTAACGGGGTTGGTTTGACATCGGTTGACAGAAAATCAAATTTATTTGAGACTAGAATTCAAAAATTGTTGAATAAAACTGTCTTTTCATTGGGAAAACGTTCAGGTTTTTCTTCAAAAAAGCGTTAGCCAAACTAATCAACGGAGACTCCAACCCATGTATCAACACATCAAAGTGCCTTCTGAAGGCCAAAAAATCACCGTCAATGCTGACATGACTTTAAATGTGCCTGATCAGCCGATCATCCCGTTTATTGAAGGTGATGGTACTGGCTTGGACATTACACCGGTGATGATTAAAGTTGTTGATGCAGCGGTGGCAAAGGCTTACGGCGGCAATAAGAAGATCCATTGGATGGAAGTCTATGCCGGTGAGAAATCTACCAATGTGTACGGTCCTGATGTGTGGTTGCCAGCAGAAACCCTTCAGGCGTTGCGCGACTACGTGGTGTCTATCAAGGGCCCTCTGACAACGCCCGTGGGGGGCGGTATCCGTTCATTGAACGTTGCCATGCGTCAAGAGCTTGATTTGTATGTCTGCTTGCGCCCCATTCAATATTTTGACGGTGTGCCCAGTCCCGTGAAAGAACCCCATAAAACCAATATGGTGATATTCCGTGAGAATTCGGAAGACATTTATGCCGGTATTGAGTTTGAAGCTGAATCAGATAAGGCCAAGAAAATCATCAAGTTTCTTCAAGAAGAGATGGGCGTAACCAAAATTCGCTTTCCTGATACGTCTGGTATCGGTGTCAAGCCGGTGTCACGTGAAGGAACAGAGCGGCTGGTTCGCAAGGCGCTGCAATATACGATTGACAATGACAAGCCAAGCCTGACGATAGTTCACAAAGGCAACATCATGAAGTACACCGAGGGTGCTTTCCGTGATTGGGCCTACGCTTTGGCTCAAAAAGAATTTGGTGCTGAATTGATCGATGGCGGACCTTGGTGCAAATTTAAAAATCCAAAAACCGGAAAAGATATTGTGGTTAAAGACAGCATTGCCGATGCTTTCTTACAGCAAATTCTTTTGCGCCCCGCAGAATACAGCGTCATTGCAACCTTGAACTTGAACGGCGACTACGTTTCGGACGCCTTGGCGGCACAGGTTGGCGGTATTGGCATTGCACCTGGCGCGAATCTGAGTGACACCATTGCCTGCTTTGAGGCAACTCACGGTACGGCCCCCAAGTACGCGGGTAAAGACTATGTCAATCCGGGGTCCGAAATTCTCTCGGCTGAGATGATGTTGCGCCACATGGGTTGGACCGAAGCGGCTGACCTCATCATCAGTTCAATGAAAAAATCTATCAACAGCAAAAAAGTTACTTATGACTTTGCCCGTTTGATGGATGGCGCGACCCAAGTCAGTTGCTCAGGATTCGGGCAGGTCATGATCGACCACATGTAATCGCGTACAAAGGCCGCTAAAGGCCTAAAACAAAAAAGCCCCAAGTGATTGATTTACTTGGGGCTTTTTGTTTATTCATGCGGATGCTACCCGCGACGCAAATCCCGCGTAAACGGAAACTCCCGGCTACCCGCCACGTTGATGGTGGCTGGCGGCACATTCATTATCCCAGGCGTGTGGCCCATCGCGACAAAGCGTGACATCCGACGGCTTTCGGCCTCGTAGGCATTGACCGGGAAAGTGTCGGGGTTCAAACCGCCCGGGTGCGCGACGTGGTACTCGCAACCGCCGAGTGAGCGTTTCATCCAGGTGTCCACAATGTCAAAGGTGAGGGGCGTATGAATGCCAATGCTAGGGTGCAGCGCCGACGGTGGGTTCCAGGCTTTGTACCGTACACCCGCCACAAATTCACCGGTGGTGCCGGTCGATTGCATTGGCAGCGCCTGCCCATTGCAGGTGATCACGTAGCGGCTTTCGTTCATGCCGGTGACGCGCACTTCCATGCGCTCCAGCGAAGAGTCCACATAGCGGGCGGTGCCGCCCGGTGCGCCTTCTTCGCCCATCACATGCCAAGGCTCCAGCGCATTGCGCAGCGTCAGCTCAATGCTGGCGGACTGGATGGATCCCACAATGGGGAAACGGAACTCGTAGTGCGGCGCAAACCAGCTGCTATCGAAAGCGTAACCCGAATCGCGCATCTCTTGCATGACGTCATCAAAATCCTGCTTGATGAACGAGGGCAGCATGAAACGGTCGTGCAACTCGGTGCCCCAGCGCGAGGCCGGTGCCTTGTAAGGCGTTTTCCAGAAACGTGCCACAAAGGCCCGCAACAAAAGCTGCTGCACGATGCTCATGCGTGGGTGCGGTGGCATCTCAAAAGCGCGCAACTCCAGCAAGCCCAGACGTCCGGTCGCCGAATCGGGCGAATACATCTTGTCGATGGAAAACTCGCTGCGGTGGGTGTTGCCCGTGGCGTCAATCAAAATGTTGCGCAAGGTGCGGTCGACCAACCACGGCGGCATGCTGTGGCCGTGCAGCTCCCGATTTTTGTATATTTGCTCGATGGCGATTTCAAGCTCATACAGCTGGTCATTGCGGGCTTCGTCCACACGCGGGGCCTGGCTGGTGGGGCCGACAAACATGCCGCTGAACAAATAGCTGAGCGAAGGGTGGTTGTGCCAATACAGCAGCAGGCTGGCCAACAATTCTGGCTTGCGCAAGAACGGACTGTCGGACGGCGTCGCTCCACCCATCACAAAGTGATTGCCACCGCCGGTGCCGGTGTGGCGGCCGTCTTTCATGAATTTTTCAGCAGACAGGCGTGACTCAAAGGCGACGTTGTACAAAAACTCGGTGTTCTTGACCAGATCACCCCAGTTGGTGACCGGGTGAATGTTGACCTCGATGACACCCGGATCGGGCGTGACTTGCAGCAGTTTCAGGCGCGGATCACGCGGAGGAGGGTAGCCTTCGAGCACCAGTTGCATGCCCAGTTCTTGGGCTGTGGCTTCGACGGCGGCCAACAGATCAAGGTATTCCTCCAGCCTTTCGAGCGGTGGCATGAAGATGTAGAGTACGCCCGATTTTTCACCAACCGCTTCAGCCTTGGGGCCACTGGCGCGGCGTGGGTCACGCACTTCAACACAGATGGCGGTGCGAGTCACCCAACCGGCGGATTCTTGCGCCTTGGGAGCGGCGGCGAAACTGGCTGGCTCGGCTTGCGTTGCGCTTTGGGCGCTGGCTGACAAGGGCGCAGCCGTGCCGATCGTGGTCGAGGTTTGAAACTTGCGCGTTGCCTCAGTCGCAGGCCCGGTGCCCGACAGGTAAGGCGCTGCGGTAGAGGCTGCTGCTGCCGCGGCCACACTGGCGGTGGCGGTTGGCACATAACGCGTTGCAATGGCTTCGTGCGCCGGCAATTCTTCGCGGGGGGCCGAAGGGTCTTGCGCCAGCATGTAAGGGTAATCGGCCTTGCTAACCCAAGGCTGGGAGTCCAGCGGCAGGCGCAGGCCCATCGGTGAGTCGCCCGGCATCAGGTACAGGCGTTCATCGCGCAGGAACCACGAGCCCGTGGTCCATTCAGGTTTGCCATTGCTGGACTTTTCAGTCACTTTAATGGGCAACACGTAACCAATGACCGAGTCCAGTTTTTGCTCGAACACGCGGCGCAGTCGGGCGCGCTCCATTTCGTCGTCGAGCTTGGAGTTGAACGGATCGACATTAACCGGCAGACGACGCTCGCGCCACAGGTAATAAAACACGTCCTCGTGCGCGCTTTGCATGAATTTGTCAGTGATGCCCAGGCGCGCGGCCAGGGTCATGGTGAAAAGACAGGCGTCATCCGACGTGTAGTGCGTGGGCGTGCGTTCATCGGTGAACAGGGCCGGGTTGGCCCACACCGGTTGGCCGTCAGCGCGCCAATAAATATTCAACGCCCAGCGTGGCAATTGCTCACCGGGATACCACTTGCCCTGACCAAAATGCAGAAAGCCGCCATCGCCATATTCGGCGCGAAGTTTTTGCACCAATTCGGTGGCAAATCCCCGTTTTGTGGGCCCGAGTGCGTCGATGTTCCATTCTGGTGCGTCGCGGTCATCCACCGCTACAAAAGTGGGCTCGCCGCCCATCGTCAGGCGGACATCACCCGCCTTCAACTCTTTGTCAACGGCGCTACCGAGTGCCATCACTTCAGCCCATTGCTCTTCGGAGTAGGGCTTGGTGACACGGGGTGACTCGTAAATACGCGTCACGGCCATGTGGTGCTCAAACTCGACCTCGCACTTGTCCATGCCGCCTTCTATCGGCGCTGCACCGGAGGGCTGCGGTGTGCAGGCCAGTGGAATATGGCCTTCGCCCGCCAGCAAACCAGAGGTGGCGTCCAGCCCGACCCAGCCGGCGCCGGGTAGGTAAACCTCGCACCAGGCGTGCAGATCGGTGAAGTCGACTTCGGTGCCGCTGGGGCCGTCGAGCGATTTCACATCGGGCTTGAGCTGAATCAGATAACCCGACACAAAGCGTGCAGCCAAGCCGCAATTGCGCAGCAGTTGCACCAGCAACCAGGCTGAATCGCGGCAAGAGCCAGAGCCTAAAGTGAGCGTTTCGTCTGGCGTTTGCACGCCGGGTTCCATGCGAATCGTGTAGCTGATGGCCTTGTGCACCATCTGGTTCACATCCACCAGAAAATCGATGCTGCGGCGCTTTTTGAGATCAATGCGCGCCAAGCAGTCCTTCATATTTTCAGTCAGCTCTTCGGTGGCTAAGTAGGGCGCCAGCTCTTGCTTGAGCAGGCTTTCGTACTTGAAGGGGTATTGTTCGGCGCTGGGCTCCAGGAAGAAGTCAAACGGGTTGTACACCGCCATCTCGACCACCAAATCGACCGTGACCTTGAATTCGCGGGTCTTTTTCTCAAAAACCAATCGGCCCTGGTAATTGGCAAACGGGTCTTGCTGCCAGTTGATGTAATGGTCTTCAGGCTCAATTGTCAGCGAGTAAGAAATGATCTTGCTACGGCAATGCGGTGCAGGGCGCAATCGGATCACCTGAGGGCCAAGATTGACCAGGCGGTCGTATTTATAGTGGGTAACGTGGGTCAGCGCAGCGTGAATTGACATAAGTTGTCTCGTTGATGTGGCGAGGAAAAAACCCCGCCGTGTTCAAGTAAAAGCAATGTTAGTGCCACATTGTTGCGGTGGCAGTCAAAGCGGACGTATGAGCGCGTTGGATTCATCGAATCCGGTAAGCGAAATGGCAACTGACACACGATGTGGTCAGTGTTGGGAGTGAATCGAGTGTTTTTTCACGGTCGCCTGTGGCGGCAATCAGCGCAAAAGCACTGGCAGCTTTGTGCCCATCCATGGCGATGGCGTGCATGGCAGGTGGCATGTGTGGCCCCGGTCGGGCCTCAAAAGGTAGTTTTCTGTTTTTACCCATGGCCGTGTTGCCCAGTTCTTGCTCGGCCAAAACGCCTGCTTCTGCAAGTTTCCCGCTAACGGTCAAGCTGATAATTTCGTTGAGGGTGAGTAAATTGGCGCGCATTTGATCGCGTAAGCTCTCGGCCGCCGCCGCTGGTAGCGGTGCCAACTGACGCACATCTTCAGCCTCAACGGCGCTACAAACCAGCACAGCCAAGCACAACGTCAATTTTTTTTTCATCATAATTTCCTTGGTAACGAACTATAAGTGGCCGAAGGTTGAATTTTGATGACGTAACGCTGATTTCAGTCAGTTTTTACGGATCAGGGAAATTCCACTGACGTGAGCCGAGTTGGCAGGTGACTCTATGCACTGAAGTGTTGCGTGTACGATTAAAACCGTCACCCTCAACCAGAAACACACTCGCCATGCCTCACCACCGTAATCCGCGTGCCTTGCTGACACCCGCCATGCACCATGTGCTTGACCGCATGGCGCGTGCTGGTCAGGTGCCGTTGCACGCCCTGTTGCCTACGCAAGCGCGTTTGGCTTATGAGGCCGGTGCAGGCATGCTCGACGTCCCTGCTGTCAAGTTGGCGCGTATTGAGAGTTTTACTCTTCCGGCGCGTGATGGTTTTGAAATCCCCGTGCGGCTTTACGCCCCCTCGCCTGACAAACTGCCCGTGCTTATTTATTTTCATGGGGGTGGATTCACCATCGGCAGCCTCGCCACGCACGATGTGCTGTGCCGCAGTTTGAGTCACTTGAGTGGCTGTGCAGTACTGTCGGTGAACTACCGACTGGCGCCCGAATATCAATTTCCGGTGGCCCAAGACGATGCCTGGGATGCGGTTCAATGGGTCGCAAATCAAGGGGATGTCTTGGGACTGGACACCCGTCGACTGGCGGTGGGGGGCGATAGCGCGGGGGGAACACTGGCTTGCGCTTGTGCCATACAGGCCCGTGATGCTGGCTTGACCTTGGCCCTGCAACTGCTCTTCTACCCCGGTTGCGCGGCACATCAAGACACGCTTTCTCATAAAAAATTCGCCCACGGGTTTCTCATTGAAGAAGACCTGATTAACTATTTCTTCAATCACTACTTGCGCTCGGCTGCCGACCGCGAGGACTGGCGTTTTTCACCCTTGACAGCGCCTGATCTGGACGGCTTGGCCCCCGCGTGGTTCGGGTTGGCTGAATGTGATCCGCTGGTGGATGAAGGTGTTTTGTATGCCGATAAATTACGCGCGTCAGGTGTGGCGGTCGATTTGGAAATTTACCGGGGCGTGGTGCACGGTTTTATCATGATGGGCCGCGCCATCCCAGAAGCCCACCGGGCCCACGCGGATGCCGCGCGGGCGCTAAAAACAGCTTTTTCGGTTTAAATATCTGCCAGCAATGGGTATGGCGCGGGTGCGATGATCAATGCTGGCCCAGTAGCACTGCCATGATGCAACTCACCGGCTTCTGCGGCGCTAACCTGAAGCACCACGATAGCGTCAAACCCGCTCAAACCTGAATCAGCTGGGACTGCCGCAGACTGAGCCACGGTGCCGCAAGGCTGAGTGGCATCGTTTGCCTGAAATATTTCATCGCCTGCCTGAAGGGGTAGGTCTGAATGTACGAGGTAAGCACGTCGTTTCAAGGTGCCGCGAAACTGGCTTCGCGCCACGACTTCCTGGCCGGGGTAGCAGCCTTTTTTGAAGTTCACGCCGCCCACCGATTCGTAGTTGAGCATTTGGGGGACGAACGCTTCAACGATGGGTGCCGTGATCATGGCAATGCCGCTTCTCACCTCGCCCCATTGCCAATCTTGCGTGCTCAGTGCCACACCTTGAGGTGATGCTTCATTTGCGGGTGTCAGGTAAAGCGCCCGCTGGACGCCATCGGCCGGGTAAAGAAAAACCAGGTTTGCAGGCCCTGAATCGACCTTGGCCCAGGTGCTACCTGCGCTGGTAGCTACTAAATCAATAGCGTCACCCGCCAAGCCAAATAAAGCGTAGTCGTCGCTGGCATCGCTCAATTTGGCCTTGGCGCGCATCACGAACATGGCCAAACGCTTCAGGGTGGTGTTCAAAATATCGCGACTACACACCAGCAAAATTTCAGTGTGACTCCGTTTGAAACCCACAAAACTGGCCTGCATCCGGCCCTTGGCTGAGCAAAAAGCTGCCAGACGTGCCTCTGACAAACCCAACAAGGAAAAATCCTGGGTCAACTGGCCATGTAAAAACTTGGCCGCCTCTTCACCCTCGATGCGAATGACACCGAGATGAGTGAGTGGAGCCACACCATTTAATTTGTTTTTCATGCGGTGAATTATCATCGCCCATCAATTTCTTGGAAGGCTGTAGGGCTGTGCGTCGACTCCTGACTTTATTTCTATTTTTTGCGGCTCTGGCCGGTGGTGCAGCGGTCTGGTGGCTGAACCAAACCCTGGTTCTCAATGCCGACTCCGTCGACCTTTCTATCGAGCCTGGAACCTCTGTGCGAGGTGTGGCGCTAGCTGCCAACGAGGCCGGCGTTCAGGTCAACCCGTCTCTTCTCTATTGGTGGTTTCGCATGTCTGGGGACGCGCGCCTGATCAAGGCGGGAAGCTACGAAATTACAGCCGACGCCACGCCGCGTAGCCTTCTGAGAAAACTCGTTCGGGGCGAAGAGTCCTTGCGTGCAGTGACCCTGGTCGAGGGGTGGAACTTTAGCCAGGTTCGCGCTGCACTCTCAAAAGCAGAGCAGCTTAGGCAAGATACACGGGGGCTAGAGGCTGATTCGATCATGAATTCTTTAGGCCGGCCAGGTCTGCATCCTGAAGGGCGCTTCTACCCTGACACCTATACCTATGCCAAAGGCAGCAGCGATCTGGCGGTACTTAAGCGTGCCCTGCGGGCCATGGACAAAAGACTGGACGAGGTCTGGCGCCAACGCCAGCCCAACACGATTTTAAAAACACCCGAGCAAGCCCTGATCCTGGCCAGCATCATCGAGAAGGAAACCGGTCGTACCAGTGACCGCGCCATGATTTCCGGCGTGTTCACCAACCGCTTGCGCATTGGCATGATGCTGCAAACCGACCCCACCGTCATTTATGGGTTGGGAGAAGATTTTGACGGCAACCTGCGGCGTCGCCATCTGCAAGCCGACACGCCCTGGAATACTTACACCCGCGGCGGTTTGCCACCCACGCCCATCGCCATGCCCGGCAAGGCTTCTTTGTTGGCGGCGGTGCAACCGGCCCCAACCAAGGCCCTGTATTTTGTGTCGCGCGGTGACGGCACCAGCCAGTTCAGCGCGAGCCTCGAAGAGCACAATCGGGCCGTCAATAAATTTCAGCGGGGACAGTGAAGGCGTATGAAAAAAGGTGGACTTTTTATCAGTTTTGAAGGCATCGATGGTGCTGGAAAATCAACCCACATTGACGGGTTGACGCAAGCGTTTAGGGCGCAGGGCAGGGCCGTCACACTCACCCGTGAGCCTGGCGGTACGCCATTGGCTGAAAAAATCCGAGCCATGGTCTTGAACGACCCGATGGATGCCATGACCGAGGCTTTGCTCGTCTTTGCCGCTCGCCGGGACCATTTGCAACAAGTGATCGAGCCCGCACTCATGCGTGGCGATGTGGTGCTGTGTGATCGTTTTACCGATGCCACCTTTGCCTACCAGGGGGGTGGTCGGGGGTTTGATCTTGAAACGCTATTAATTATGGAGCGCTGGGTGCAGACGAAACGGGGGCTAGAGGGTGATTTCATTAGAAACCCTGATCTGACCGTCTGGTTTGACCTGGCGCCGGAAATTGCGGCCCAGCGTCTGGCGGGCGCCCGAATCCCCGATAAATTCGAGGCCCAGCCGCTTGAGTTTTTCAGGCGCGTGTCAGAAGGCTACCGTCAGCGCATGAACGCGTCGCCCGGTCGTTTCGCCCGGATTGATGCCGACCAGGCGCGAGAAGCCGTTTGGCTTGACGTATTAAAATCAGTGATTGCCCGGAGCTGGCTGGTATGAGCGGCAACGCTTTAGCGCCCTGGATTGCAGTTCAGGCCAAACAATTATTGGCGCAACGCGGCCACGCCTGGCTACTGGCCGGGCCTTCTGGCTTGGGTCAATACAGTCTTGCTTTGGCCCTGGTTCGGGCCTGGTTGTGCGAACACCCCAACGAACAGGGTGCCTGTGACCAATGTGGCAGTTGCCATGCCATTGACGTACGCACCCATGCCGATTTGTGTGTGCTCATGCCTGAAACCGTCATGATTGAGCTGGGTTGGCCCCTGAGCGAAAAAGCCCAATCCGACATTGATGACAAAAAACGCAAGGCCAGCAAGGAGATTCGGGTGGATGCCATGCGCGATGCTGTGGAGTTTTCGCAGCGCACCAGTGCGCGGGGTCGTGGCAAGGCGGTGCTGGTGTTCCCAGCCGAACGCATGAACAATGTGACCGCCAATGCGCTGCTCAAGACCCTGGAGGAACCGCCAGGCGATGTGAAGTTTGTGCTGGCGAGTGAGGCGGCCCACCAACTCTTGCCCACTATTCGCAGCCGCTGTTTGGGGCACAGCATGGTCTGGCCCGACACTGTGACATCTTTAAAGTGGATTGAAGGGCAAGGCATAGCCTCCGCGCAAGCCAGCGTGATGCTGCGTGCCGCAGGAGGGCGTCCCGAGGATGCGCTGCTTTTTTCGCAATCTGGGCGCGACCCGCAGTCCTGGGTCAAGTTGCCTAAAGCCGTTGCGCGCGGCGATGTGAGCATCTTCAAAGATTGGTCACCAGCGCAAGCGGTTGATGCCCTGCACAAGCTGTGTCACGACGTCCTGGCTGTCAAAACCGGTGCGGCGCCACGTTTTTTTGAAGTTACGGACCTTCCTGCAGGCAGTTCTTTGTCTGCACTGACGACGTGGTCAAAAGCACTGGCCGCCACCACCCGCACGGTTGAACATCCTTTTAACGCGGGTTTGATGTTGGAGGCGCTTGTGAGTCAAGCCCAAAACGCCCTAAACTCAAGGCACTAGATTCTGCACATGAGCACCACCACACCCTCTACACCACGCCCCAGCGTCATTCAATTGGCGATCAAGGAAAAGTCGGCCCTCTACGCGGCTTACATCCCCCTGTTTTCAGAGGGCGGCGTTTTTATACCCACGGCGCGTGAATACAAGCTCGGTGACGATGTCTATGTGTTGTTGTCCCTGCCAGAAGACCCTCAGCGTTACCCGGTTGCGGGCAAGGTGGCTTGGGTGACCCCCGCCAAAGCGTCTAATAACCGGACCCAAGGTATCGGAATACTGTTTCCAAAAGACGAAAAATCGCGTGTTCTGAAACACAAAATTGAAGAGATATTGGGCGGCCATCTGGCCTCAGACCGAGCAACGCAAACGATCTAATCGATCTAACGGGTCTACTCAACCTATCGATGCAGAGTCAGTTTCTGCATGTCAGCTATTGTTAATTCATTATGTTTACCGATTCTCACTGCCACTTGAATTTTCCCGAATTGGTTTCTCAGCTTCCGGCTATTCGGCAAGCGATGAGCGAGGCGCAGGTTGATCGTGCCTTGTGTATCGCCACGACGCTGGAAGAGTTTCCAGCCGTTCACGCGTTGGCTACTGAATATGATAATTTTTGGGCAACCGTCGGCGTTCACCCAGACAACGAAAATGTCAAAGAACCCAGCCTTCAGGATCTATTAACTTTGGGTCAGCTGCCTCGGGTCGTCGCTATCGGTGAAACGGGTCTGGATTACTACCGCTTGGGTGAGCGCACGGTGGCTGACATGGCGTGGCAGCGCGAACGATTCATGACTCACATTCGCGCGGCCCGTCGGTTGGACAAACCCCTCGTCATTCACACCCGTTCGGCCTCGAATGATACTTTGGCGATTCTTCGCGAAGCGGGTGAAGATGGCTCCGCAGGATCTGCCGGCGGTGTGTTTCACTGTTTTACGGAGACCGCCGAGGTGGCGCGCGCCGCCTTGGACATGGGTTTCTACATCTCCTTTTCAGGCATTTTGACGTTCAAAAATGCGCAAGATTTGCGCGATGTGGCGGCATTCGTACCCCTCGACCGTATGCTGATCGAAACTGACAGCCCTTATCTGGCGCCCGTTCCTTATCGCGGAAAAACCAATAATCCCTCGTACGTTCCTTACGTTGCGGCTTGTATTGCTGAACTTAGAAAATGCACGTTGGAACAAATAGCCCAAACAACCAGCCATAACTTTGAGGTGCTCTTCAACGGGGTTTTGCAGTGAAGGTATTTGTGGTTTTAAATTTAATTAATAACTTTAAGAATTTCTTTTATCTTATTGTTTTAATTGGGTTTTCTGCGTCTCACGCAGGGTCGTTTGATGACTTCTTCATGGCGATTAAACGAGACGATGCGGGAGTCGTCAGCGCCTTGTTAAACCGCGGTTTTGATCCGAATACGCTTAATCCAGACGGTGAACATGGACTGATACTGGCGCTTCGCGAGCCGTCTTTGAAGGTGATCGCTGTCCTGATCAACTGGCCGAAAACCAACGTTGAAGCTCGAACGCTTCAAGACGAAAGCCCGCTGATGTTGGCTTCATTGCAGGGGTTGACTGATGTTTGCGAACAGCTCATTGTCAAAGATGCAGACGTTAACAAGCCTGGCTGGTCGCCGCTTCACTACGCCGCCACCAATGGTCACCTGTCCGTCATGACCTTGTTGCTCGACAACCATGCTTATATTGATGCCGCTTCACCCAACGGAACCACGCCGCTCATGATGGCCGCTCAATACGGAACGCCTTCGGCGGTCAAGTTGTTGCTTGAAGCCGGGGCTGATCCCACGTTAAAAAATGATTTGGGTTTGTCGGCCCTTGATTTTGCTCAACGCCCGAGTCGTCCGGATGTCATCGAGATCATTGCGTCTTTCATACGCAGCCGGCAATCCAACGGTAGCTGGTAACTTTAATATGCATTTATTCAGTGCTCTTCGCCTTAAGTTTTGGCAAATCTCCCTTCTTTTCCTTCTCGTTCTGGGAGGTTGCAGCACTGTGCCGTCGGTCAATCGGGGTTCTGTTTCGATTGATTCTTCTTCAGTCCCGTCGCGTCTGTCGCAAGGGCAGGCGAACGACATCACCATCTATGCGGTGGGCCTGGTCGGAACCCCGTATCGCTACGGCGGCAACACGCCAGACGCCGGCTTTGACTGCAGTGGCCTGATTGGCTACGTCTATCAGACGAGGGCCGGGGTTGCGCCTCCTCGAACCGTCGCCATGTTGCAAGATTGGGGTCGACCGGTATCTGGTGACAACATTCGCACGGGCGACCTGGTTCTCTTTGCGCAAGGCGACGTGCCCACCCATGCGGGTATTTATGTTGGAGATGGCCGTTTTGTGCACGCGCCATCTACGGGCGGTGAAGTCAGGCTTGACCGTTTGAATTCAAAATATTGGTCTTCCCAGCAGGTGGCCTTTCGTCGGCCATGAATTCGGTTGAAGCTGGCGCAGTGGGCCTTTGGATTCGCTCGATTCAGACCGTGGTCAATCCCCGGTAAAGCATATAGGCGGCCAGCAGATAAAGAATACTGGCGAAAACACGCTTCAGCGGTTTAACCGGAAGCTTGTGCGCTGCTTTGGCGCCCCAAGGTGCTGTTAACACGCTGCAACATGCAATCACACCCAGTGCGGGCAACCAGATGTAGCCAAAAGAATGGGGCGGCAGGTTTTGCAAGCCTTGACCACTGATGACGTAACCCACCACATTGGCCAGAGCAATAGGAAAACCCAGCGCAGCCGAGGTGGCTACTGCGTTGTGGATGGGGACATTACACCAGGCCATGAACGGCACACTCACAAAACCCCCGCCAGCTCCCACCAAGCCCGACAGGAAACCAATCACACCACCGGCGCCCACCAGTCCGACGGTCTCTGGTACTTGACGAGTGGGTGCGGGTTTTTTGTCCAGGAACATCTGGGTCGCCGAGAAACTCACAAAAGCAGCAAAAAAAAGGGCCAACCATGCACCCTTGAGAAGTGCAAAAACCCCCAGGCTGGCAATAACGCCCCCCAGCACAATACCTGGCGCCAGACCTTTGACGAGATCCCATCGCACGGCACCGCGCTTGTGGTGTGCACGCACGCTGGACAGTGAGGTGAAGAGGATGGTAGCCATGGAGGTTGCAATCGCCATCTTGACGGCCAGGTCAGGCGTTAAGCCACGGCCCGACAAGATAATCGTGATGAAAGGCACCATCATCATGCCGCCGCCAACGCCCAGCAGGCCAGCCAGAAAGCCAGTCGTTAAACCTAAAAGGGCAAGTTCAACGATCAACTGGGGTTCAAGAATCATGGGGGGTATATAAAAGGGAAGGTGTCTGCAGTGGCACCAGACCGGCATCCTGAACCGGGGTTCAGGTGGGCGAGGTCAGCTGATCATTGGGTCCATCTAACGCGAGATGGTCACGCCTGACCAGCGATGTTCCAAGCCCGGGCTCTAAGAGCATTGGTACAAGAAATATAAAGCCCAGCGAACACTGCAGACACTGAATATTGTAGAGCTGGAATGCGCCAGGATGGACAAAAATCGTGGTTTAAAACAAACGCCCGTCCTCACCCAGAGCAACATTCAGGCGACCCAGAAGAGCGGAGAGTGTGGGGTCATTGCCCTCAGCTTGATCACCCAGCAAGCTGCCTTGCATCATGGCGGGCGGTGTTGCCCGCTCTGGCACTATCGGTTTGACAGTATCGTGATCTGCCAAATCAAAGGCCAGGTTGA
>SESG01026178.1_pt1 | contig 21134 bp, 30 predicted proteins | sample 3171421 | NCBI WGS metagenome assembly SESG01 (sample SAMN10866946, study PRJNA518727) | freshwater metagenome | biome: subpolar coniferous forest; feature: holomictic lake; material: water; isolation source: holomictic Lake 227, 6 m and 8 m depth | place: Canada: near Kenora, Ontario | collected... | reverse complement strand
CTACCTTTCTTCACGTACTGTTTCAGAAATTTCTTGGACTGTTTTGAGAGTATCGTCTCGTTGACGGTGAGGTTCTCGAGTTCCCTCTCCGTGACTGGTACATGCGAACAATTGCCACACGCCCACCCAACGTGTTTGAAGGACTCATCGAGGACCATCTCGAACACACCCTTCTTGCATTTCATGCAGACATGGGTCGTGTAGACCGGCAAATCACTCTTTTCCATATTGCTTTCCTTTCCTTTTCTTTCCTTTTCTTACTCCATCATGCTACTAACATGGGCATTCTCGGCGATCTTCTTAGTTATTAGAGTCATGTCGAGCTTCTCGACGCTAGCCATCAGGTCGTCGAGCATCCCCGTGCCGGAGACGGTCCTGGCTACGGCGTCGACCTCCTCCTTCGTGGCGTACTCGAGGGGACGGTTCAGGAAACCCTTCGTGATGCCCTCCTCGTCCTTGACGACCTCCATGACCCTCGCCTGCGTGCTCGCCGGCCAGAGCCCGAAGTTCTGGACCTCCTTCTGTATGCACGCGACGACGTCCCTGTAGTCGCCGCCGCCGAGGTACCTCCTCGCTGCGACCTCGAACGCCGTGGAAGTCCAGTACTCCTCCTCGAGCCTGTCCCGCAGCTCCTGCGTCATCGGTCCGAGGTGCCGCTCGAGCTTCTCCTTGAGGACGCACGACTGTGAGTAGAACCTGACGAGCTCCCTCTGGGCCTTCTCGAAGTTCTCTGTCGACATCCGGAGGTTGAACTCGCACTCCTGCGCGTCGAGCCTCGCCATGGCGATCCTGTGCGACTGCTTCTCTATGACCTTCCTGTCGAGTCCCTGTCGCACGCAGCGCTCGAGCTCGTCCTGGTGGTCGAGGAGCCTCTGCTTCTTCCTCGCGAGCTTGAGTGTCCTGCGCTTGTAGTCGAACGCGAACGCGGCGAACCCCTCGTAGCGCACGCTGAGCTCCCTGAGGGCCTGCTTGTACTGGCCCCATATCGTGGGACCTCCGGCCTTCCTCGTTATGAGGTTGTCGCACTGGAAGTCGCTGTGCCCCATCGGGCAGTCGGACAGTAGTTCCCTTACGCTGAACATGAAACAAATCTCGCTTCCTGTTTTTTACCTATTGTTCGGGAGGTAATTGTTGGAGGTCAGTTGCACTTTGTGAATGCCTTGCTTCTCTTCGCCGATGAACAGCCCGTATGGGAATCCCCTCGCGCCGGTTATCTCGGCGATCCCAATTCCGAGAGCTGGGTTTGTCAGGGCTGGTGCGATCGCCTTCTTCTGGTATATCGTCGAGAGCTCATTCCTGGTTATGATGAGCATGTAGTTTATTTGTCCAGCGCCGGCACCGACCACGATGACCCTGTCGTACACGACGGAACTTAATATGTTCAGGGGGGTGAATGTCATGCTCAAGCCATTCGTTATGGTCTTCGTTATAGCCTTGGACGCCGGATTCACGACGTAGATCATCTCCGAATTGGCCGTGACAGAGCCGCCGACGACGACGTATATTTTCTTGTCGTACGCATTGTACGTCATGAACCCGGCCGCGCTGGGAAATGCTTTTGCGAGGTCTACGTCATCGGACGCGCTGGCGGACCTGTCGGGGTGAAACACCATTATGTATCCTGTGCCGGCGAGGGACCTGCAGAGTATGTACACCTTGTCAGTTTCGGGGCAGTACATGAGATCGAGCGGGGTGTAGTCCCCGAGGCTTATATCGATGTCTCCAGCGTAAGTGTCGTTTGTGGTATAATCCTCCGTCGGGACGATAAGCACCTTCTTCGCGCTCTGCGAGATCCCCCAGATATATCCCCTGTCGGATGGAACGTGTATTATCTTGCTGGGATAATTGCCGGCTCCGAAATCAAGGCTATTGTTTAACCAAGTGGAATCGCCATGATACTTGTACAATCTCCCGCATGATGCTGAATTACCATCTAATTCGTACCCAGAAGCATACAGTGTGCCTTGTGGACACCAGCAGAGATCGGTGATCAGGTCAGGCGTTCCAGGAGAAACGTTTGTACTGATGCCAGAACCAACCGTCAACACGTACTCGCCATTCAGGGTGTTTACCTCGAACGAGTACGCTCCGATGTGAGTTGGGGGCGCGATGAAAAACAGATACGGCACAGATGTATAAGCCTGATTTATCAACGATACGCAGAGGGTCGTTATGCCATCCTGCGCAGTCGTGTTGGCAGCTATCCTCGTCAGCACGTCGTAGTCCGACGTGGCCTGGTTGATCTCGCTCCCGTACATATTTTCCGCTGGTACGGACGAGGACGCGAGAGTGTCTATCAGATCCTCGAAGTCGGAATCGACGCGGGTAAAATCTGCGGGCGTGGTGTGCGGTCCTGAGCTGAGCCCTGTCGGTCTGTTCTCTTTCGCGAATGCCTTCTTGAGATCTGGTACTGATGTGACGCCCATGGTGTTTTCTCCGGATTTTGTATATTCTAACTGTTATTTATCGAGCATCCCTGGGCTCTTCTGCTCCGAGACCCGCATGAACGGCGCCATCACGTTCCTGCTCTCCGGGAGTATCGGCGGCGCCACGGCCTGGAGGTAGCTCTCGAAGTTGCCCTCGCCAATGCCGAGCTGAGCTCCCATGCGCCTCTCCTGCATCTGGGACTCGAGCCTCCTCCGCCAGTACTCCGGCTGGTCGTCCTCGAAGTCCTTGTACGTGAACGGGCGCCCGTTCTTCCTCTCGAGCTCGGCGCACAGCCTCTCGAACACCTCGAGCTCCTGGAGCAGGCCCTTGACCTTGATCTCAGTCTCCCTCAGCGCGCCCTCGAGCCTGTACACTTCAATGTCCAGGTCCCTCGGCCTGCGCCTTCCGATCAGCGACAGCACCATCGCGCGTCGCGGGGACATCGAGTCCCACCTCTCCATCTCGGCGCGTCGAGTGTCGAGGTCCCTGCGGAGCCTCTCGGCGTCGAGCAGGCAGTCCTTGAGCACGGTAGCGACCACGTGCGCGTTGTGCGACAGGTGCCTGTACATCGTGACGGGCGTGTGCTCGTCGAGTCCTATGAACTTCTCTATCTGGAACGAGCTCCTCGTCTGAGCGAACTCGAACGCCCTCTCCTCCATCCTCGCGAGCGTCGCCCTGACCCCCGCGAACCTGCCGTCCCTGACCATGACCCTCGTCTCTTCCATCCCGAATTCCCTCTCCCAGCTCAGGACCCTTCCCACGTCACCTTCCACAGCTCGGCATTCGCCGGAGCTATCCTCACCATCATGCCCCTCAGCTCCTCCTCGACTACCTTCTGAATGACCGCTTTGAACTGTGTCCCGCTCGACAGGACCGGCGAACCGCTCCCGTTGACGTCGAACGATCCCGTCAGCGAGTCCATCCTCGAGTTCAGTCCGGTGTCCCTCAGCCTCAGACTGAACAGGTTGCTCTTGTGTCTCGCGCCCGACGACAGCTTGTACAGGCCCCTCACGCGCTCCACGTGCGCGAAGTCCCTCGTGACCCACGCCGAGTCGTCCAGGTCCCTCGCCATCTTGTACGACAGCCAGAACGAGTCCTGCATCGTGCCGCAGTCCACGTAGTTCCTGCAGCCGGTCAGAGACGACGCCGTCGCGTCGGTCTCGGGCTGGTACGCGCTGTCGTAGAAGCCCTTCAGTCTCATCGGGTTCACGGACAGCTCGAGCTCGCCGGCCGGGTAGTTGTCGTCAGTCGTGCGCCACTCGAGGGCGTACGCGTTCGGGAGCCCCTCGCTGTGGGAGTAGAACTCGTCGGATCCGGTGAGCGCGTACATCTGTCCCCCGTTATAGACCGCCAGGAGCCTCTGTCGGCCCTGGAAGTCGAACGAGGTCTCGCATATCCTGCGCTCGACGTCGAAGAGGAGCGACGACTCGAGGTCCTCGGCCGCGGCCAGCCACGAGGCGCTCACCGAGGCGGACACGGCGTACGGCATCTCGTCGACCATGTTCTCGTCGAGCCAGTTCCTGAGCAGGAGAGCCGTCAGTCCCGAGACCCCATACGACCTGTCGTGCGCGTCGCCGGACGAGTAGTACTTCGCGAGCTCGTGCCCGACGGAGGGAGAGCACCGCGAGTCGGACGAGAGCGAGAAGGCCTGCCTGTGCACCGCCGGCCACAGGTCGAACCTCTTCACGTCCTGGTCGGCGTCGTCCGTGACCTTCAGGGTCTCGCTGAACCCCTCGAGCACCTCCCTCGTGAGGAGGTAGCCGGCGTCTCCCACCTGCGTCATCGCCAGCACCCGGCCGGACACGCCTGTGGGGTCCAGCTGGACCGGACAGCTAACCGTAGACGACTCGGAGTAGAGCCTCGCGATGCTGTCGATGTCGTACAGGTCTGTCGAGGAGAAGACGGTCCCGCTCATCGACGGCACGAGCGAACCGGAGAGCGGCGAGGCCTGGTTCTTCGGCGCGAGGTTCAGCGTCACGCCGTCCCGCACGACCTGGAACGCCCTGCCGTTCCTCCCGCACACGTAGTCCCTTAGGTAGAGTGACATCGATCCGTCCCGGAGAGTTGTTGCTGCCGTCGGGTATTTATGGAAGAAAAAGGGCCAGGTTTTACCCTGGCCCATCGTCGTTGTCTGTCCCGCGAGCCTACTCAGCCAGCTCCATCACGAGGCACAGCTTGTTGTCGTACACGAACGTCGAGACGAGCTTCCTCGGCGGGGTCCCGTCCTCCGGATTCGCCATCGCCTTACAGAAGGCATTGACGCGCTCGTTGAAGCCATCTGTGAGTTCCATCTTGTAAATCTTCACGTCGCTTTGCATGGTGTCCTCCTATTACTTCTTGCCCGAGTCGACGCCGGTCGACGCTGGGATCTTTGCTTCTGGTATCTTCACGCCCGAGTCGACCTTCGTCGAGGCCGTCGGGACGACAGCGTCAGGCAGAGAGTTCACCGCCTTGACAGCTGCGACAACAGAGGGGTCGATCTTGCCTGATGCATCTTTCAGCATTAACATCTGTTGATATTTGACAGCATCATTTCCGATCAAGATTCTGTCATTCAAACGCATCGGGGTCCCAAATCCGATGAAGGACAAAAATGAAAATGGATTTTCCAGTGATAGCTCGACCGCTATAGGAGTAGCATTGCCAGCCCCAGCATTAGCATTCTGACCCTTCGAAGCTAATTTTTCGGATGCCTTTTCATTGGCTCTGTCTGTTGGAACACTAGCAATGGCACCACGAACATATCCAGCCTTCACGTGTGGGACATAATTACGCTGATCCCAGTCCACATCCATGCCAAGGACGGTCGCCGTGCATACGACAACCGACGTGGACGAACAGGACATCATCAAACAAGAGAACCCGATCAAACACGCGAGCACAAACTTTTTCATGACAACACCTCCTTGTTTTCTTTATTTATCATATAGTCGAATACATTCTTCCGAAAAACTACCAGATGACAACACGCGGGAGCTGCGGGGGCGTATATTAAGTCAACAAAGGAAACGGAGGATCGTATGACGGTGTGGAAGCAGGTGTGGTTCTACGGCACGATGACGCTGACGGTCTACAGCGCGGCGATGGCGTCGCAGGGGAGCGCGGGATGGTTCAGGGTGTTCGCGTTCATGACAGTGCTCGACCTGGCCATGGCGATGTTCGCGTGCCTCATGGTCGCGCTGGTCGCGCTCGCGGTCGCGGTGTGTCTGGAAGAGCAGCTCGAGAAGGCGAGGAAGAAGGTCGGCAGGGTGAACACCAGCGGGTTCCGCAGGCTCGTGTGCGTCGCGTACGACGTCGGGCTCACGGTATTCATGGCGTACCTCGGATGGTACTGGATGTGGACCGCGTGGCTCGCGATAACGTTCCTGTGTGCGGCGGTGAGCTTCGCGTTCTACGAGGTGATTGTCCCGCGCGTGTTCGCAGCTCCCGACGAGCCGAAGACATAGGATGCAGGGCAGAAGCACTTAAGAGGCGCCTCCGGGCGCCTTTTTCGTTTATCTCTTTACACGACTGTCACGGATCTTGATATTCCGTTCTGTTAGAAGTTTTTTTATCGAATTGCGACTCCTGCCAAACTCCGTCATGAGCTCTGGAATAGAGCATCCAGTCTCGTACTTTTCAGCGATAGAATCAGCAATCTCTGTTGGAATAATACGCTTCATGTGTATCCATGTCTTTCTAAGGACTATCTTGTTCTTCCTAAGGATTCCCTTCACTGTTCCCTCGTCAATAGAAAGTATATTGGATATTCCAGCTACAGCATATCCTTTAATATACATTCCAACAACACGCTCCTGCACGTCATCCGGGATTGCTTCAACCCGCCTCTTACCTGGTGAAAGCAAAACAATTCCGAACCGTTTTAGTTCTTTGGATACTGTTGTCATTGACGTCCCAAATATCTTAGCAACCTCAACACCAGATTTTCCAGACTCGTACAGGACTCGCATCTCTTCCTTCTGTCTATCCGTGAACTTGAACCTCACTGCACGTGGGGATGTGCACTTGATGTTATTTCTCTCGAGCACTTCATATAACATACCATATTCTATTCCAAACTGTTTCTTGAGTTCCTTAGCTTGCACGCCGCTGATATAACTCTCAATGATCGCATTTTCCACATCAGGTGAAAGTATCCTATTTTTCATGCCAGTTATCCTCATAGATTCTCGATAAGCAGGATCTGACACCTTGAGAGTTATTGCAGTCAAATGAGACCTCATAACCCCAGCTTCTTTCAATATTTTATTAATTGGAGTTATCGAACAGTTTTTCTCCTTCGCTATATCTCGAATACTCTTTCCACTCAAATAACTCTGTATCACAGATTGTTTACCTTCATCTGTAAATGTCCAACCAAGACTATGTACTTCTTGATTCACCGTCAGCATCCTTTCTTTGAATTTTTCCTGCTTATCCACATCCCAATTGTTATACCCACATCCACCAAAACCACCCGACGTGATATTGTAACCATTCGGATGAAGGGTGTTTAACCGAATGATCCAGTATGTTTCCATCGCATCGAGTTCCTGCTGACTCGAACATTCACACAACAGGATCCGCGTGAAGTTTTGACGACCATACTTGTCGAGTGCTCTCGAAATCAAAATTCCAGAACCCTTGTATTGTTTTGCCTCGCCGAGGAGATCCCTGACAGTCTGTCCAACGTACTGTTTTCCATTGAACGGATTCGTGGTGAGAAAGATGCTCCCGAAACAACGCGTCCTCAGTCTCTTCTTCGACATTTGATCCTCCAACTTTATTGCCATATTATTCGTGTTGTGGAGGACAGTCAGCGACTCCAACCGTCGATTGTTCATGTACGCTCATACATGAACTAACTCCCAACATATTCTATTTATAGACCTGAATGCTGTTTATTCATCATTTTCTCAGAATTTTTGTAAAATTGCTTTACTTTTATTCCAGAAGAGCTACACGCACGTGCATTTCTATACATTATTAGACCACAGACATGTTCCAGAGGTCTCTTTTGAAAAATAATTCTATTATTTTTGATAAAATCCTTTACTTTTATCTTACATGGTGTATTGTAATGATGTAAACGAGAACAGCAAGTCAAACGGAGAGTAAAATGAGCATGAAACCAGAAGAAGTGACTTTCGAATGGGTCTCGGAGCTAATCCGGCGCCAAATTCTTGGTCCCCGGTGTTATTTTGGCTACCTACTGAATAAACTTGACCGCAAGATCGTCCGCGAGCCCATGGAGACCGCTGACGTGTCGACGGCGGCGATCGACCAGAAGGCCCTCACCATCTACGTCAACGCCGAGTTCCTCGCGGCATTTCCAGAAGAACAACAAGCTGCGGTGTTCGAGCACGAGGTGCTCCACCTCGCCATGCACCACTTCGAGCGCTTCAGCCACGCGTTCCTCCCCACGAAGGAGCCGAGCGCCATGACGCCGAAGGAGCTCATCGAGTGGATGTTCGTCAAGCACGCCGCGAACATCGCGTGCGACTGCGCGATCAACCAGATGATCCCCAACTTCCCCGGCCGCATGCCGAAAGAGCTCAAGGAGAAGCTCGAGGCGCGCGCCAAGGCTCGCGGCGACAAGAAGGACCCCGGGGCCAAGGAGGACAAGGACGACTTCATCACGCTCGACGCGTTCAAGGCCATGATACAGAAGCCCGACGTCAAGCCCCTCCAGAGCTCAGAGTACTACTACAACCTGCTGATGGAGAACAAGGACAAGCTCCCGCGGCAGAAGGTGTGCTTCTGCGACGCGGACGGCAACCCGCTCGACGGCGACGGCAAGCCCATGGACGGTCAGGGGCTCGCGGACAAGGACCACCAGTGGAGCGCCTCCAAGAACAAGGAGCAGGGCGGCGACAGCGCGCAGGTCAAGGACCTGCTGAAGTCCGCCAAGAAGTTCCAGGAGAATCGCGAGCGCGAGCGCGGGACCGAGCCCGGGAACTGCTTCTCCAAGTGCATCCCCTCCGACGACGTCGAGGCGACCAAGGACGTGTGGAAGAAGCTCGTGGACAAGGTCTTCGGCGACGAGCCCGTGGCCGAGGTCGACAAGCTCTTCGGGCGCCCGAGCCGTCGGCTCGGCGACACGTGCTTCTGGTTCAACAAGCACCAGACCAAGGGCAAGAAGGTCTACGTGGGCGTAGATACTTCAGGGTCAGTCGGCGACGACGAGCTCGAGAAGTTCCTCGGGTACGTCAACAAGCAGATCAAGCGCAACGGCGTCACCGCCACGCTCATCTGCTGCGACGCGGAGATCCGCAAGGAGGGGGTGTACGAGGACGTGCGGCACATCCCGAAGGACGGAATCAAGATGGTCGGCCGCGGGGGCACGGACCTGACCAAAATACTCGACTACATCGAGGCACACGAGAAGCCCGCGGCGCTCTCCAAGACCCGCCTCGTGCTCCTGACCGACGGCGCGACGCCATGGCGCAAGTCACGCATCGTGACCTCCGTGGTCTACACCAAGAACCATTCCAAGATCGATCCAGTTTTTAACTCCGCCGAGCTCACGAAGTGAGCACGCTGAAGTGGAAGCGGGTCCCGGGGTCCACGGGCGACTGGATGCTGACCAGGTTCCAGCTCCGCGAGTCGGAGGAGGCTGAAGCCCTCCTCCGGTTCAACAGGTGCGTGGATGACTGCCTGTACCCGCCGTTCACGCTCGAGGTGTACAACGTCACCAATCACAGCGACACACAACTGCTGTGCGTAGAATTCTGGGCAGGCAAGGCCGGCATCGCGGGACTAAAGTCCGCGCCAAAGCGGACGACGTGGAGCGTGGAGGTGGCTCGCGAACTCATACCGGAGGTATTCGAGTATGCCTCCGCGTTCGCCGTCAGAATGAACACTCTGGACAAGCTTAGGAAACTGTAACACGAACAGGAGGGGTAGGGATGACTAAGATCGCAGTATCGGTCGCGTGGGGCGCGCTCATGGGAGCGTGCTTCGCACTCGCGATGTTCGGGATGGGCGTCGCCACGGGACACGCCCTGTCGCCGAGGGAGCTCGGGCTCGCATTCGGAGCCAACCTCGTCGGGTCGACGATAACCTTCCACATGCTCTACCACTCCAAGTGAAGGAATGGGCCAACGAGCCCATGATAACACCATGAAGGAGGGGACGTGACAGACGGACGCATAATCCCGACCAGGAAGGCCCTGATGAGGTGGCTCGAGGGCTTCGCGGTCGACATGGACAGGTTCACGGTGCACGACGACCTTTCGGTCAGCGTCGCCGGCGACCTGAACATCAACCTCGAGGACTTCGAGGGAGGCAGGCTGCCGGTGAAGTTCAGGACCGTGTCCGGGACCTTCAACTGCGCGTTCAGCATGCTGACGACCCTCGACAACGGGCCGGACCTCATGGACAACCTCTACTGCAACGCGAACAGGCTCAGGAGCCTCGCGATAGACGGCAGGCCCCCGAACTTCAGCAACCCCTCCATGGCGACGATCGTGTGCAACGAGAACGACATGACGGACCTGAGGGGCTCGCCGAGGTTCGTCTTCCGACTTTCGTGCAACCAGTGCAAGGGCCTCGAGTCGCTCGAGGGGGCTCCGGACGAGGTCTACGACCTCAGCATCCTCGGGTGTCCCAGGCTCGTGACGCTCGCCGGGATGCCGCTGGTCCGCGGGATGGCGGCGGTGGACAACCGGATGAAGCACGACATCGAGTACCAGCGGTACGCGATGCAGGGCAAGATAAGGGAGCTGTAACCATGGCAAAGACGTGGGAAATAGAGTACATCAATGACAGCGAGGAGAAGTACTGGACCGAGGTCCGACTCGATGGCAGGACGTGCACAGCGTACATCTACTTCGACAGGAAACAATTTAGTACGTTCAGAATCTCGGTGTGGGACAGGCCATACGACCACGGCGGGGCGCGCATCCTTGACAACTGGTTCCGCATCGGTCCGGACGGCGTCGAGCTTGAGAGCGACGGGTGCAGGCTTACCGCACTGATGAACGTCAGGTGCGTCAAGTCCCTTGAGAACTCGGTACTCAAGATAGCGATACAGAGACTCATGAGGGAGCTGTGACACTTGACTGGAGAGCAATCCGGAATGGCGGAATGTGGTACGCCAACTTCAAACTCAAAAGGAAGACCCACACGATCATTGTGCGCAAGCACAGCCCGTGGGACAAGAACTACGACTTCATTGTCGAAGTCTACGACAAGAGACTATACAAGGGAGGCAATGCACTCGTGTATGCCGTGTGCAGAACGACCCCCGACGACCTCGAGTGTGTGCACTGGTACAAGTACTATAACCATAGCTCCGGAAACAAGGCGAGTGTCAAATGGACCTTCAAGGGGGCCATGAGAGAGATGCCCGAGATAATGGGACACGCCGAGCTGTTCATACGCGACGAAACTACCAGCACCCTCCTCAGAATGCTCTGACCACGGTCCCGTGGACAAAAAAGCGCCACTTTTTCACGTTTTCTTGCTTTTCTCGCTTTACTTTTATCCAATGTGTGCTTTTACCATGGGATTTCGGCCCATGGGACCGTCCCAAAGGCCTCAGAAAAATAATTCGATTTATTTTCAGAATAGTCTTTACTTTTATCCGCGGCGGTGTATAGTAATAATGTAAACGAAAGCAACAAGCAAGAGTAAATAAAACCAAGGAGAACTGATTATGTCAGTCGTCGGAGTGGCAAAACTGAAGAAGCTGGTGCAGTTCAGCGCCGAGATGAAGCGCGACGTGGGGATGAACGTCCCCCTGTTCGTGTGGGGCAAGCACGGCATCGGCAAGACGGAAATCGTGCGTCAGGTCGCCAAGGCGATCGACTACGACTGCGTGACCCTCAACCTCGCGACCCAGAGCCCCGAGGAACTCCTCGGCCTCCCGTACATCGACAAGGACAGCGGCGTGACGCGCTACGCCCGCCCGCTGTGGATCAAGACGGACAGCAAGAAGCCTGTCGTGTACTTTCTCGACGAGATCAACCGCGCGCCGAAGTACACCCTGCAAGGGATGTTCAACTTCATTCTCGAGGGTCGCATCCACACGCACAACATCAACCCGCTCGACATCATCATCGCCGCTGGTAACCCTGAGACCGACGAGTACGACGTCACGTCCTTCAACGACGAGGCCTTCTTCTCACGGTTCGCGCACGTGTACTTCCAGCCGACGCACAGCGAGGTGCTCACGTACTTCGCGCAGGTCAAGTGCCACGACGCGATCATCAACGTCCTCAAGGACAACATGGGGATGGTCGAGACGAGCGTCGAGAAGGCCCAGCAGATCAAGGTCAAGGCCACCAACCGCATGCTCGAGAAGATCGGCCACATCCTCGCGTACATCAAGCCCGAGGACTTCGAGGGCATCGGCTACGAGCTGATCGCCTCCATGATCGGCGAGGACAACGCGCCCATCGTCATCAGCAAGTACAAGGAAGTCGCGTTCGTTGACAACCCGTCCGACATCATCGAGGACGGCAAGAAGCCCAAAGTCAAGGCCGTCGAGATCGACAAGCTCACGGTCCTCAACGCGAAGATCGCGGGCTACATCAAGGAGCACTACGGCGACGGCAAGTGGCCCAAGAAGAACCTCGACAACCTCGTGAAGTACCTCGACTACATCCCCAAGGACGTCTGCGTGTCCTTCCTGAAGGACCTGAAGACCAAGGGGATGGACGAAATCAAGATCGTCGCCCTCTTCAAGGGTGCCGACAAGAAGCTCGTCGAGCTCCTCGCCCTCAAGAAGGCCGCCGAGAAGACCGGCAAGTGAGCCTCGGCTCGCGACCAGAGGGACCCACGGATCACTCCGTGGGTCCCTCTATTTTCTGTAAATAAAGTTTTGCCGGACGAACAAAAATACGGAGGATAGTGTCATGGCCAAGAAGTTCCAGGAAGTGTACGAGAGCGTGATCGGCGAGGCTGCGGGGAGCGGGGCGCTGAAGAAGATCGCTGACGAGCTCGACAACCACATGTCGGCGTCGGTCGACGGCGGTGGCATCGAGCTATCCTACGACGACGACGACAACGAGATGAAGAGCCACCGCCTGAGCGTGAAGAAGCTCAGCGTGACGAAGTATGCCGAGCTCCAGAAGGAGGGCGCGACGGGCGTCGCAAAAGAGATCCGTGACGCGCTCAAGAAGTTCAAAGCGTTCTCGGTCAAGGGCGGCGTGGTCGTCACGGTCGACGAGGAAATGTACCTCATCAAGATCGCATAAAGCAACCAAGCGAGCGAACGAAGACCCACGGAGCGATCCATGGGTTTTTCTTTTACACTCTCGGCTCGCGGTATGCGAGCTCGCCGTCGGATCCCACGTACTCGAGCAGCGTGCCCCCTGTGGACTTGACCCAGCCCCTTATGATTATCGACTCTCCAGTCTTCCGAGAGTGCTGACCTGCCTTAGTCTCTGGTACAAAAACAAGAGTATGGTGGTTCGGACAGAGGTCGACGAGGTTGTATGGCCTGTCATCCCCACCGAGCTCACGAGGGACTATGTGATGTGATTCTATCCTCCACGAATCATCGGTAGAGTAGTCGCACCCTGGGTATTGACACTTGTATTTTCCCATGATTTTCCGCTCCGTTTCCCCTCAACGCAGGTATTTATCCCATAAATAATGGTGAAACCCACACGGAGAGACATGGGCAGCTGCCTAAATCCAAAGTTCTTCAATCCCGACAAGTCCATGCGGAAGGGCGTGCGCAAGGCGCTGCTCCACGTCGCGGAAGACTTCATGTCCGGGATTAGGGAGAAGATCCCCAACATCGACCGCATGCACATGCACTGGCAACCGATGATGACCGGGAGCCTCACAGGACCCGACTACGACAGCGAGAGCGATGTTGACCTTCACTTTCTCCTGAACTACGACGACCTCGATGATAACGAGCGCAGATTGGCAGAGTTCGCATTCTCTTACTACGCGAAAGCCTACAACGATAACGAGTTCAAGATACTCGGGTACCCGATCGAAGTGTACTGTCAGAACGAGGACGAACCACACTACAGTCCCGGAAAATATGCTCTCGACGACGACGAGTGGATCGAGGAGCCCGACTGCGAGCCGATCGACACCACGACGCAGGAGTACGTGGAGGCCGAGGAGGGGCTGGCGGAGATCAGGGACCTCGAGCTCAGGCTGAAGTCCGGCGACGACGCCAGCGACGTCCTGAAGGACGCCGAGGACCTCACGGACGACCTGAAGGAGACGCGCGGCACGTCGCTGAGGTCCGACGGGCTGGGGGGTCACGGCAACATGGTGTTCAAGCTGCTGAGGCGCAACGGGGGGCTCGACAGGCTGTCGAAGCTCAAGACCAAGTGCAAGCAGAGGCTCATATCCAGGTTCATGTCTGAAGCGAGGGCGAAGCTATGAACGAGAAGACTGCAGAGGCCAACGACATCATCGCCGCGATGGCGCGGGTGCGCGACATGAGCATCGACCCCAACACGGGCGCGGTGACGAGGTCCACGAGCAAGTGCATCATCGAGGACAAGAAGGCCAGCATAGTGGAGAAGTTCGAGAAGGCTGGCAAGCCGATCGACGCAGCCCTGCTGTCCGGCACGGGCAGGGGCAGCAAGGACGAAGCGAAGTCAGTGATCGAGTCGTACATGGCGACGGTCGTCGGCAGGAAGGTCGCTCCGAGCAAGCCTGTCGTGGAGGAGTCGAGGGTGCTCGACGTCGGGAAGAGGCGCGACGAGAGCGCGTACATGCAGGAGCTCGTGAGGAAGTGCAGCAGGAACGGTCGGTGAGGAAAACAACTGAAAGGGAAACGGAAAAGTGAAGCACTGGAACAACGACAAGGTGAAGGCATTCAAGGACTCCGACGGGACGATCTTCGTGCGGGGCCCGTGGACAATAAACGGCAGGACGTACGACTGGAAGCTGCTCGACAACCTCGGGGGCGGACCGGACTACTGCACCGCGTACCAGATGGAGATGTGGAACGTGGAGCTGAAGCAGGTCGTCGAGAACGAGCACTTCATCAACCTCGTCGAGCAGCGATCCAACATAGCATGAACAGGAGAGACTGAGATGGAAGCGAAGAAGAACGACGAGGTCAGGCACATCAGGGAGACCAACGAGTACGTGGTCAGCGGGAAGGTCATCAGCGGGAAGGGCATGACCGAGGCCGAGAAGAAGCGCCTCCAGGGCGCCAAGGAAGCCCGCATAATCACGGGCGAATGCGCTGTCCCCACCGGCAGGCTCGTGGTCTGACGACGGTCCCCGGGACGATTTCCATAAATAGTCCAGGAAACCAAAAACCGGAGGACCATTCACATGTTCGACGAAGCGTATCAGAAGCTCATCACCGAGTGCGGCGAGGGCGGCAACAAGTTCACGCCAGGATTCCTTCGCGCGCTCCGCAACGTCACCGCACAGATGCTAAATCCCGAGACAGCCAAGTACGCTGTCAAAAAGATCTGCTCTGGCTGTCAGATCGCCATCCTCAAGAACCAGAAGGGCGGCTCGTACCCGAAGCTCTGCCCGTACTGCTCGACTCCCACAGACCTCGGGGCTCAGCGCGGCACCGTCGCATCCAACGGCGAGGAGCTGGTGCCCATCGGCAGCGAGCTCAACATGACTGACCACGCGAGGCAGACAGACTTCGACCCGATCAACTCTACCGGTTACGACGTCGACAAGGCCGAGCGAGAGGAGCTCGTCGGCGACTACGAGAAGATCAAGGCTCCCAAGAAGTCGAAAAAGATCGCAAAGGAATCCGTCAACGAGGAGAAGATGGCTGATCTCGAGAGCGAGCTAAGCGACGCGATCGGGACGCTCACGGCATCAGGCAACTCCGAAGACCTGATCGCTCTCGCGGAGAAGATGAAGAAACTGTGCGGGTACAGCACCAGCAAGCTGAGGCTGGTCTCGCAGTTCGAAAGTCTGATCGACGCCATGGATGACGCGTACAACGGCACGCAGCAGGTGTTCTTCTCGGAGCGCGAGGAGGCGAGAGCGCACAACGAGCTCGAACGCATTATCGGAAAAGCCTTCAGCATCCTGAAGAGATTCGAAAACAAATAAGCGAGAGCGAATAACATGCAGAACGGCTTCCGACGCCCCGCGAACGGCAACGAGTTCGCGCCGAGGTACCAGGACGGCGGCGAGTACCGCGAGCAGCAGAGGGTGGACTACTCGCAGATACCGTCGGACGCGCGAGTGTGCTGGAACTGCGAGAAGTTCGAGAGGCGCACGCACTTCTGCAGGGCCAACCCCCCGCAGATCGTGGTCTTCCAGGACGGACCGGAGAACAAGGTCTCCTCGAAGTTCCCCGTCGTGATGAAGCCGTCGATGGACTACTGTGAGAACGAATTCAAACTTATGAAGGAGCAAGACGAAGATGAGTAACCCAACACAGGGCAAGCAGTTCGCGAACAACGTGGCCAAGGCGTACCAGCAGGCCGCGAACAACCCGATCCCGCGCATGAGCGAGAGCGAGCAGATCGTCGCAGCCGTCACCCAGCAGAGGCGCGACAAGGGACAGATGGCCACACTCGCAGCCTACACCAAGGTCACCGAGTCGAAGGCCGTCAACGGACCGAAGGAGTGACCATGAGCAAGTTCACCGAGATGCACGGCAGGATCATGGAGGCCGTCCCGCAGCCCCCAGGCCAGCTCACGAAGGACCAGGTCGGCAAGGTGCAGGCGAACATGGCCAGCGAGCTGACACCCGACGAGAAGAAGGCCCTCGACTACAAGAAGAACGGCCGGAAACCCGCCAACCAGAAGGAGCAGGCCGACCTCACCTCCGCCATGGAGAAGGCCGCCACCAAGGCTTCCGGCGGGAAACTCAGGCTGCAATAACACATGACAGAAGACTTCAAAGGCTACGCCGCAAGAGAGATGGTGCTCGACGAGGCCAAGCGCAAGAAGGAGGACGAGGGACTCAGCATACTCGACCTCCGCCGCTTCGTCCTGCAAGCGTTAAAATTTACTAAGGACAAAGAACTCCAGCGGATCTTGGCTGGATTCCATAATATTCTGTCCAGGATGGAGTCAAAGAAGTCCCCACAGAAGAACCTCGCCGTCAGGAACAAGAAGACCAGGCGCTAGACCTCCCCCAACCCCCAGAACACCTCGGACACGGGAAGGTTCAGGACGGCACAGATACACTCGGCATTTTTAGATTTGAATCTGCTTTGATGATATTCAAATTTACTATAAAGACTCTGATGTATTCCTAACATTTTAGAAAAAATAGCTATTGATATTCCTAGATTTTGACGAATTTGTCGAAAATTATTATATTTGTATGTTGACTTAAAATAATAATCTCTAATTTTTTGTTTATGGGCTTCTGGTAATTTTTTACCCTTACGTTTTGCTGCTGATGCCTTCATCTTTATCTTTACTTCATCCGACCAAGACTTTCCTTTGTTCCAGACGGGAATACCTGTTTTAGCCTTCGTAATCTTCTCCGATGTTATTCGCTTCTCTTCTGGTGATCTATTTTTATGAGCAAGTCTTTGTTTTTTCTTCTGTTCTTCTGAACACGGAATTCCTTTATTATATGCATGTTTACCTTTCATTCCATCTGACATCTTCTTACAAATTTCAGGAGAACGAGGTATACCACGCTTTCTTTCTGCTGCAGCTCTAAGTTTTTTAACAGTCTCTTCTGATCTTGGAACACCTTTGAAAGGTGAAGGTTTACCTTTGTTATGTGCATGTCTTCCGATATTACTCAACGATATTTTTCTTCTTGTTTCTTTGGAATGTCTAATTCCAAATTTATTTTTGCATTGACCACCTAATAAGATATTATATCCAATTTTTGGATCAGTAGTTCTGTAAAATTTGATATAAAATATTTCGGCTTTATCAAGTTCTTCTTTGCTATTACATATACAGATAAATTCCTTTCTAGCATTTTCTTTACCATATGTATTAAGTGCATGTGTAAAATATGTTCCACTTCCAGGATATGTCTTCCATGATTCTCTTTCTTTACCAGGAACATGCAATCCCACATAACTCTTCCACCTTGGCAATTTAACTTCACCCCTGTACAACATCGTCTTATAGATGTACATGAGTCCTTTTGCATACAAGATTTTCTTACACAATCCCACATCAAGCTGAGTTATCTCGTCATGGATGTCATATTCATTTGAGAGTAGTAATAACTCGAAAGGTTCAACGTACGTCACACAAGCGTCGAAACGACAAGTTTCAATCTTTTCAGGGATCTCATGTTCTTCTAATTCCCAGCAGTAAAAATCAATCTTTTCCAGGTAGGGTTCCATCGACAGCTTCTCCTTTTTGATAAGTAAGTTCAGTGCGGGACACCGACGGTTATCCTTCCGTCACTGAGATCAGTACACCACATACCGATCTCTCACCGCACTCTTTTATTTATAGCCTTTCAGACATAAATAGTTCAAGACACGATCGACAAATTACCAGGAGAGGCTTAATCATGTCATCATATTTGAACTTCTCAGTAAAAACTCGCGAGCAGATGGCCACCTGGTGCGCCACCATGATGGGTTACCCCTTGGTACGCATAGAGTTACACGATCTCAACTATCAGACAGCCATCAACAATGCCACAGAAATTTACTCTAAATACGTCATTCAGGAGACAGAATACATCGCTCTCAATCTCTCTGGGTATGTGCAGAATGTCGGCATCACGCTTCCCGACAGGGTGCAGAGCGTATTCAGCATGTCGGACCAGACCAATGTGATGGGGAGCGTTAATACCCTATTCTCATTTTCGAATCAAATGTTAAATGCCGGTTCATGGCCAGTTGCTGCTGATCTAGTGGGTTCAAGTATGTCTCTGGTCCAGTTGGAGGTTGCTAAGTCCTATGTAGAGTTGCTTCAGCGAATGTGCGGAGGTGGTTACCAATTTGAGTATAATTATGTCAATAAGAACCTAGTGCTCATCCCAGACCCAATTGCGGAAAAAGTTCAGGGTTGGATAGTCGTCGGAGCCAATACAATCCGGAACGACGAATTTCTGTTTGGAGAGGACTGGTGCAAGCGGTATGCACTAAGCCAATGTAAGATTATGTGTGGCCGTGTGCGCAAGAAAATCGTGATTTCTAACCTTATGGGCGGGGGAGTGGTTGACACTTCGGTGTTGGAGGAGGGTCTGGCTGAGCAGGAGAAGCTCCTGGAGGAGCTGAAGGCTGAGTACCCGCCTGGCGTGTCGTTCTTTGTGGGCTGAAGTTGTCGTTCAAATTTTCTTGGGAGGGTGATGATATGGGTTTCGAGTCTCTGTATGAGGGCATCATGGACGGCGCGATTATAGGACAGGGAGGGTGGGACGGCCTCGCGTTCTACATCGACGATACTGACAGTGAGTCCTCGCCTTTGGGCGTGAACAGGGGGGACTTCAGGAAGACGCACCAGTCGGCTAGTGATGGAGTCATATACTTGGGGGCGCGGGGGCGTGCGAGGGCTCAACGGGTTACGGACAAGCTGAACTCGAGCGTCAACACGCTTCGGTATTCTGTGGAACACTACAACGGCCTCCACCAGAAGGGTTCGTCGCCGGTCGGTCCGAACATGCGCGACCTCTCCGACATGGGCGTGAAGCTGCTGATACCGTCGAAGTACAGTGTGTACCCCGAGAACGGTCTGAACGAGATGAAGGGTGGCAAGGCTGACGGGAAGACTGTCGAGCAGATCGCGAAGAAGCACGGGGTGCCTGTTGCCGAGATCGAGAAACAGCTGGAAATGGGTCTGAGGGTCGAGATGGAGCACACAGACGACAAGGACATGGCGAGGGAGATAAGTCTCGACCACCTCACGGAGATTGCGGACTATTATTCTCGTCTCAAGAAGATGGAGAGGGAGGCTGGGATCAATGATTGACTTCAGGAGATTCGCCAGTGAGTTCTCCGTGATATCGGAGGCCACCGTAGGCAGGCACGAGGACACGGCGTACGTGGTCAACCCGAACTACGAGGCCAAGTGGGTGGCGGCTGGATTCGACCCGCCGCCTGCCGGCAGGTTCGAGAACCTTGCTCCAGAAGACGCTGTCGCGGAGCCAGGACCGTTCTGGTTCATGTCGGGGAAGTCGAAGACGAGTCTCGAGAGGACGAAGCGTCCCTCGCCGAAGGGCTTCTCGTTCTGGAAGGCCGAGGGCGGCGACGGCGTGTTTTACATCCGCAAGGGCACGAAGAGTGACGTTGGGAACGAGTACAGCACGGACCTCCTCGTGCAGTCCAAGGGGGCTGGCGAGACCGACACCGTGGTCAAGGAGGCGATGGTGGCCGTGCTGTTCGCGCTGGGCATAGGCGAGAAGATAGAGTCGGCTGACGACTTCGCGAGTGTCAGGTCTGCCGTGAGCGACGAGGACTCGTGGGATTCTGGAGCGGGACTCGACGGTAAGAGCAAGAAGAAGCTCAGGGAGTACTTCGTCGTCAACGCGTACGACAAGAAGACCGTAGCCTTCATGAACGACAAGATATCGGTTGCCGCGAAACTCATCGCCTCGTACGACCCGTCTGAGTGGTTCGTCGATAGGGACACGATGCTCCCCGACATCAAGGAATCATGCAAGAGGGCATTCAACTTCGCGAAGGCCGACAAGTGGAACCCGAGCGACCTATTCCTCGTGAGGACGTCCGTCAAGGACACGGTGCAGGGCGAGATAGACGGCCTCATCGAGGACCACGGCGACGAGGTGTTAGCCGGTCACATAAATGCGTTGTTCGAGTCTACTTTCGGAGCTAAGAAGGGTGACATCGTCGGCATCAGCCTGAAGGAGGGCGTGGCGCAGTGCGGGGGCGTCAAGAGCTACCTCGACAAGAAGGATGCGGAGGAGTACAACATCACGAAAGAAGAGATCAAGAAGGACAGGACGTACTTCGAGGCTGGGATAGCCAACAGTCGGAAGAAACTGTCAGATTACTGCAGGAAGAATGGCATACAATACAATTACATCCCGGCCAGGAAGCAACTCGATCCAGCAGTCGAGGCCGAGAAGACATATGTCAAATTCGGTGCCTACAAGATCATGTCATACGTAATCAGCGAGGGCAAGAAGGACATATTCACAAGGCTGATACTGTTCGGCACCGGACGCGAAGGGAAGGCTAACCCGGCGTTCTTCAAAGTTACAGGGAATGCGAAGGGTGATGCAACAGTCGAGCTCCAAACAAGTGAGTTCAAAAAACTTGACACAAAAACGATAGCTATCTCGGATTCTGATGAAGTTGGAGCCCATAAAGGCATAGTTGTATTAGTGGACCTCGAGATCGACGGCGTACTCGACAGGTACCCGATCGACTTCAGGAGCCAGGGTTCGAAGGGCAACCCGAGGCAGATATCGATGTACATAGGTCATAAAGAGAACCTGAGCGCGGGGCACTGATGACAGGAGCATTCGACAGTGTCTACGAGCGCATCATCTCAGAGGCCAGGTCCTCTGATGATGATAACTGTTACTGCTTTGACGTCGATGGGACGGTGTTCAACACGGACGCGAAGGTCCGCGTGCTCGATCCGATCACGAGAACAGTCGTAGCGGAACTCACGCCATCGGAATACAACGATTTCAACGACAAGCCCGAGAATTCCAAGTGGAAGCTCGACTTCTCAGACTTCGACAGGTTCGACGATAGCTCGAACCCTAAGCCGATACTGTACACCATGAAGATACTCAGGTCGATACACGACAGGAGCCGGAAGAAACAGATCTACGTGATAACGGCCCGCAGATCGGTCATCAGGGGCGGACTCCTGAGAAAATTCTCGGAGTACGGAGTCGTGATCAAGCCGGA
>SESG01021992.1_pt1 | contig 21158 bp, 20 predicted proteins | sample 3171421 | NCBI WGS metagenome assembly SESG01 (sample SAMN10866946, study PRJNA518727) | freshwater metagenome | biome: subpolar coniferous forest; feature: holomictic lake; material: water; isolation source: holomictic Lake 227, 6 m and 8 m depth | place: Canada: near Kenora, Ontario | collected... | reverse complement strand
TGGCGTTAGAATGAGCAAACCTCGACATGAGGCGCTCAAAAATGAATATATTTTTCATAGTAATGAATTTACTCACTTTAAGCTAATTCAAAAAGGATGTTGTGCAGTTTACCCCACTTTTTTACTTTTGACAAAAAAAATCTTAGTGCCCTCACAGAGGGCTTAAGGTTGTCTAAAAGAGGGTAAAAGGGGGCTTCTACCTCATTCCCCAGAGCTTTATCTTTCGATCATCGCTTCCACTTGCAATGATTTTTCCATCCGGGGATATATCGACTGACTGCACCTCGAGTACGTGACCTCGGTATGTATGCAATAATTGTCCTGACTTAACATCCCAAAGTCGAACCGATTCATCATTTGCCGCGCTGACAACTTTGGTTCCCTCAGGGTTGAAACAAACACTTCGAACAGCATCTTCGTGACCTTCCATGACTATTAAAATCTCTCCGCTCACAGCATCAAGTATCTTTACCTTGGCATCCCGTCCACAGAACACAATACGTGTATCATCCGGACTGAATGCTATTGCATGAGAGAGCCTGTCATTTGTAATGAAGTTCGCAATATTTTTTCCGGTTTCGACGTCCCATATTTTAATAATCGGTTCTTCTCCGCAACTTGCAATTTTTTTGCCATCATGACTGTATGCAAGACATTCGATATATGATTTATGACCAAGAAGTCTTGAGAGCTCTTTTCCGGATTCAACGTCCCATAGTCTTATAGTTGTATCTCTTGAGCAACTCGCCACAATTTTGCTGTCCGGACTGAAGGCAACCATACGCACAGCAGTATCATGCCCTTTGCAGACATGGAGGCACTGACCGGTAGATGCATCCCAGATTCTCACCGTACTGTCGGTGCTTCCACTGGCAATCATCCTGCCATCACGACTGATATCGATGCACTCAACCCATGTTTCATGCCCTTTCATGGTAAGCAGCTGTTTGCCTGATTCCACATCCCACAGCATTACCTGCTCGTCAAAGCTGCCACTGACAAGTTTTTTTCCATCGGCACTGAACTTAACACCTAATACCCGGTCTAGATGACCTTCCATTGTTTTTATCAGGTTCACATCCTCGATAACTTTAGGAAGTTTCAGCTCGACTTCCTTTTTCCTGAATATGTTCGATAAAAAACCCATAAATATCGTAATGTTTGAATTGAACTTTTTTTGAATGTTTTTGATTTTAATCGTGCAATTTAAAAAAAATTATCCCCTTACACGAATTCTGCCTTCACTCACGAGAAATTGTAGTTTCGCCCTTTCCAGTAAGCACCCTTCCCATATTTTATCATCATGAATGAGTTAATTGCTATGGCGATCAAAACACTCTGGGAAATGACGTGAAGTAGAGATAGAATGAGTGACTGGTGGAATACCCTTGCAATAGCAAGCCTGCAGATAATGGCTACTGTAATCTGGAAAAAAGGAAGCCAGAACATGGAAACGCTGAAGTCACCCATCAGTACTGAACTTGCTATAAAAAGATAGGGGGCTACGTAAAGTGCAGCAATCACGGTAACCAGCATAAAAAGTCCCGGGGTACTGTAACCAATAGCTGCGAAGAGATTTTTTGAAAATCCTTCCCAGATCTCCTTGAAATTCCGGTACATTCGGCAACTGACTATATCAGAACCATTATAAGCCGCAACACGACCTCCTGCTTTTTTAACCGCTCTGCAAAGCCATACATCTTCAACAATGGCATTTCTTACAGCTGCATGCCCGTCAATACGTTCATAAAAATCCCGGCGAAAAAGAATAAACTGACCGTTGGCAAAACTAAAGGCAGGGTTTGGACTCGTCCGGACTAACCTGATCGGGAGGTAGCAGAGAAGAATAACGTGAATCAATGGTACCAGAAGCTTTTCCCAGAAAGAACCGAGCTCCTGATGCGGCATGATTGAAAGCATATCCGACCCCGAATCCATCAGGGATCCTACTGATCGACGTAGGGCATCGGATTTATGCATGGTATCGGCATCAGTAAAAAGAAGCAGTTCACCTTTAGCCATGCGGCTGAGCTGAAAACATGCCCAGGTCTTGCCATGCCATCCATCAGGAAGCGCCTCGCCTCGTAGAATCTGCAGACGACCTGCAGATTCCTTCATAAGACCATCCAGAAGTTCAGGTGTCTTATCGGTTGAGCCATCATCAAGAACAATTATCTCAAATACACCATAGTCCTGCTGTAAAAGTGAGCGGACACAGCGTTCGATATTCAGTGCTTCATTGCGTGCAGGAACCAGTACCGAAACCAAAGGCCCGGCATACGGTGATTTTTGAGGCATGAAGGAAAAATCGATAAGATTTCTCAACAACAGACCTAAAAAAAACATGAGCAAAAAGAGAACCAGTATCTGGTAATAATAAAGCATTCAAGCGATAAAAAAGGCTGCCCTGACGGGCAGCCTGCAAGTTCATGAACAAAAATAAATGAGCCGATCAGTCTATCAGCTTATTGATATCATATTCAAAAATACCCTCGGCACCGGCTCGTTTAAGTTCCGGAATAAGATTTCGAACAATTTTTTCTTTAACAATAACTTCAAGTGCTACCCAACCCTCTTCAGCGAGTTGTGAAATAGTGGCTTGGCGCAAAGCAGGAATTATACCTATAATCTTGTCAAGAGAGGTTTTCGGCGCATTCATTTTTAAGCCGACCTTCCCCTGTGCGTTGATAGCTCCCTGCAGCAACATGGCCATATTCTCTATCTTCTCACGCTTCCAAGGATCGTTCCATGAATTTTTATTGGCGATCAATTTAGTATTTGACTCAAGAATAGTATCAACAATCCTGAGCTTGTTAGCCCTCAGGGATGACCCGGTTTCTGTTACTTCGACTATAGCGTCAGCAAGGTCAGGCGGCTTTACTTCTGTAGCTCCCCAACTGAACTCTACTAAAGCATTCACACCGTTTTTGGTAAGATATTTTTTTGTAATATTGACAACTTCTGTAGCAATATGTTTGCCTTCAAGATCTTTGACGGACTGTACCGGTGAGTTTTCAGGAACACAGAGAACCCAGCGCACAGGCCTCATGGAAGCTTTCGAATAAACCAGATCGGCAACCTCAACCACATCGGCATCTGTTTCGATAATCCAGTCTTTGCCGGTCAATCCAACATCAAAAGCGCCAAGTTCGACATAATGAGCCATTTCCTGTGCTCTGATAAGAATGGCTTCAAGTTCATCATCGTCTATTGAAGGAAAATAGGAACGGCTCTGAACAGAAAAATGAAATCCTGCATGTGCAAAGAGATCGATTGTTGAATCCTGCAGACTTCCTTTCGGCAAACCAAGTTTCAGAACCTTATTTGAATTACTCATAATATTATACTGTCTATACATTAATTAACGTTATAACTTCTTGAGCTCAAATGCCCCATTATTGAACACTCCATAGGGCAAACTATCTTCAATCCATGATCCCAGATTGATATATCTGCAGGGTAAAACTGAAAGGTCTGTTATCCCCGGAACATGATTGTGACCGCATACAAAATAATCAAACTCCCTTTCTGCTGCCAGCGATTCTGCAAAATTCAATAACCGGTCAACTTCAAATACATGATCAACATGTTTATGGTCACGACTCAACCGTGATAAACCTTTCATCAATCCGATAGCGAGATCAGGATGTAATTCTAAAAGTGAAAGATTAAAACGGTTCCTGACAAAACGGGCAAAAAGCTTATAGCCGATATCTCCTTTTCCCAAACCATCCCCATGGGCAAGCAAAAACTTACGACCTTCAAACACCCTCTCGTGCATACCGTACATCGTTTTTATCCCGAGCTCGTCATCAAAAAATCGCCCAAGATAAAAATCATGGTTTCCCGCAAAATAGACCACCTCGATATTATGGCTGACAAGATCGGACAAGAGGCAGATAAATCTTGAAAAACCCTTTGGAATGAGATGACGAAACTCCATCCAGTAATCAAAAATATCTCCAAGCATATACAGTGAACGGCCTTCTGCCTTGATAATGGCAAAAAGCCGTTCCAGATTATCCAACTTGCGCTGTTCGCTTTTTTCGTCCTGCAGGCCTATATGAATATCGCTGATAAAATAAATAGCCGCCATATCCCCCTTATGCGTTTATCTCACAAAAAACAGGCTGCTGTGACGACGGCTACAGGTATGGTAAGATTATCAACCTCTTTAGGGCTTACACCTTCAACAATTGTAGCGATAATCGCAATAGTCACAATTTTGCCGGCATCAAACAATTCAGGGACAATCAGCCAAACAAAAAACATTCCGGCAAAAATACTTCCTGCTAAAAAGGCCAAACTGCCTTCAACACTTTTATCGCTCAGAATATGATACTTAATTTTACCATATCGGGTACCTATTATCGGTGCCAGACCATCTCCCCAACCGAGCATCGCCATGGCAAGAACACCTGGAAACTGCTTGTAATACAAGGTACCGCAAATCATGGCCACTAACACAAAATAGAGAGTCCCTTTGAGCAGTTCTCGTTTATCGCCAGTACGGGTCATTGTTTTGACTGCCTGGTCATCATCGGCCGCAAACAGGCCTTTCTGAATAAGCAATATAGTCCAGACAGCAAAAACAGTAATATTCAGATAGTGGGACCAGCCTCCCTCAACAAAAAGCGGAAGAAATACAATGGCTGAGCCAGCGCAAATGTGGGTGATTTTTCTACTGATGTCCCTTGGAAGCGAGTGATTGGTAACCAGAAAATCCATAAGGGGAGGAACGCTGAACACATAGACAAAGGTCATCAAAGTAACCAGTGCGTTATGCCAGACAACGGGAAGCGCAAAAAAAGTTGTTTGAAGAGTACCCATAGCATCATTTTGGTTTAAAGATTACGCTATTTCCTACACAAATATAATTTGAAAATAGACTGGTTCAGGGAACCATTACATTATTTCCCGACAAACTGTAACCCTTGACATGCTGATACAGCCCTGATGTAAACTCTCCATCAACTGAATTTGATGTATTTAAAGCCAACCATTCCCGCAACAAGCAGGTTGTTAAGCAAAAACAAGATATTATTTATAACCTGAAATCGAAGAAATGTATTGTGTTCCTGAACATCGCTTTTGCCGATTGCGTGACCAAATCCATCCTCAACGGCACCTTTCATAAACGATATCCCTCCTTTAGGATCACGTAAAAGCTGCACCTGAATAGCCAGATTCAAAACAAGACCAATCAAAACAAAAACCGATGGTATCACAAAACCCCATGTAAACGAGAGATATGCAAGCACCCCGAAAACAGAATCAATAATGAAAAACGACACCAGAAATGTATTTCTTGCGCCGATCATAACGGTCAAAGATTTGAGTCCGCCTTCCTTGTCGCCTTCGGCTGACTTAAAATCATTAAGAATGATCAGTGCGACTGCCATAAAAAAGTTCAGGGTAGCTAGCCACAATGCCTCGGGGCGGATATCGCCAAACAAAGCATTCGCCGATAAAAAAGAAACAAATCCATAGGAAAAGCCGACAGCTGGAGCAGAAGTAAGAATATTTTTTTTCAGTTTAAGAGGAGGCGCTGAATAAATATATGCTACAAAAAGAGCGGCCATAATTGAAATGACAATAACCAGCCCACGAGTACCGCCTATATGTACACCCAGAAAAACACCCAGTCCCATAGCAAGCAAAAGAACAACAATACTGTTCCCCAAAGCCTCCATTTCTGTTAAACGACCTGAAGGAATTGGACGTGAAGGTTCGTTAACACGATCCAGTTCCAGATCAAAATAGTCATTGACCGACTGGCTGAATCCAGTACCAAGAGGTCCGAACATCAAAAAAATTGCAAGGAGCAGAAGATAATCGTGAACAGTCGGCTGCATAGCCCCAGAAGCCATAACTCCTCCGGCGAGGCAGGGAAAAACACTGATCCAGGTAACAGGATCAAGTAGTTCAAGATGAGCCCTTACCTTATCGATCAACCCAAGTTTTGCTGGAACTGACATGCTTATTCTTATCTCCAAAGCCCGAAAATGAGCTTTTATATTTACTTGTTTAAAAAAGGCAATTTACAAATCCAGTTCCAGATAAAAAACTTCTATTAGAATCCTGTTAACATCCGCCCTTTCAAGATGCCGCGTCTGCACGTTGATCAGGTTTGCCGATCAATGTAGCTGAGGTCGAAGACGTAATCCTCACCTTCAACAGGTCGCCCGCCTTATAATGTTCACGGTCAAAAACCACAACCCGGTTTGTATCAGTACGTCCCATAAGCTGCTGTGCTGAGCGGCGGCTTTCTGATTCTGCCAGTACTTCAACAACTGTCCCGACTGCCTCCTGATAGAGTTTGTCTGAAATACTGTTCTGCAGGTCAATGATTTCCTGCAGCCTTCTCTTTTTCAGCGATTCAGGCAGATCGTCCTCAAGAGTACGCGCAGCAAGGGTTCCAGGCCTCTCGGAATAATAAAACATGTAGGCCAGATCAAATCGTACATCCGTAAGGAGGTCAAGCGTCGCCTGATGATCGGACTCCTCTTCACCGCAAAATCCTGCAATAATATCGGTTGTAATCGCAACACCTGGAATTTTTTCTCGAATCAAGGCAATCTTCTGGCGGTACTCCTCAATAGTATGTCCACGGTTCATGAGGCCGAGCATTTTTGATGAACCCGACTGAACAGGCAAATGTATGTGATTGCAGATGTTGGGACGATCGGCAATAACACGCACCAGTGCCTCGGAAATATCTTTTGGATGGGAAGTAGTAAACCGGATTCTTGCATCTGGCGCTTCCCGACTTACCGCATCAAGGAGAGTGGCAAAGTCCGTGCCCTTTTCGGGCTCGCAGTAAGAATTGACATTTTGTCCAAGCAAGGTAATTTCTCTGTAGCCAGACTCAACAAGTTGACGAACTTCACTGATGACTGAGCTGAGAGGGTGGCTGCGTTCACGACCGCGAGTAAATGGTACAACGCAAAAAGCGCACATGTTGTTACAACCACGCATTACCGGCACAAACGCGCTCAGAGGCCCCTGCCTTACAGGATCAATACCTTCATAAGTTTCAAGGGGGTTAAAGTCTAAGGAGGAAGACCTCAGACCTATTCGAGCCTGCTCTATAAGGAGTGGAAGGGTACGGTAGGTATCTGGTCCGGCAAGAAAATCGATTACCGGAAACATTGAAAACATTTCCTCTTTCTGGAATTGTGGTACACAACCGGCCAAACCGACTATAAGGCCTTTATGTCTTTTTTTAAGCCCATGGAGATGCTGAAGATAATGTTCAATCCTGTCAACAGCATTTTCCCTGACCGCACAGGTATTCAGCAGAATAATACCTGCATCGACTTCACTTTCAGCTGCAGAATAACCTTCCTGTTGTAGAATCGCTGTTATAATTCCGGAGTCAGCCTGGTTCATCTGACACCCGAAGGTGTGTATGAAAAACGCTTTACTGCCGCCTGTTCTCATTATTGAATGTTGTTTCAACCTGCTAATGCTTTTCCAAAATAGTACTCACCTGCAACAAGGGACTTTTATGCCAGATATCATCAACAGACACCGGAAACCTTTCTTGCAATAATAACTGAAAAAAAACCTGTACTTGACAGCTGAATCGATGGAAAAAGCCCGACACCAAACAAAACAGGCATTGATGGACCATACTGCCATAGATGCAGGATAAAGATACTGATATACTCAACTCCGCAGGCTAAAACAATACCGGAAATAATAAATATTAAGCTATTGGGTAAACCAAGAGTCCAAAACCATGAGCGGGATATCAAGGCTGTAAAACTGTAGAGAGCGGTAATTGCAACAGTATCCATAACTGCCATTGAGAGCATCATCGGCACGTAGACAGACGCTGACATAGCCGGATGTGCTTTATAGAGTAAACCGTGCAAAGATTCCCAACAGAAATTGACTAAAAAAGCAATCACTGAGAGAGAAGCAAAAAAAAGAACCGTTCTTTTCCCGGTTGTCTCCATAGGTTGAGTTATTGATGCTTCAACTTTTTGTAACTCTGTCGTGATGATTGCACGCATCGATGGGGCCGATCAAGACCCCATCGATTGTATTACACCCGGAATTCAGAACCTATTGTTATACTGAAGAAACTCCTGAGAAGTTACCTCAGACCCCAAAATGAATATGCTTGAATTTCTCAAGCAGAAGTTCCGCTTCGTCCTTGCATTGACCGCATACCGTACCAAGTTTGGTTCGCTCCTGGAGTTCAAAGTAGGTCCGGGCGCCTTCGAGCACGGCGTCCTCGATATCGTGATCGGTAATGCTCATGCACTGACAGATTACTTTAGCCTGCTCCTGCTTAACCTTGTCCTCCTGACCATTGCGAGTATAGTAGTTATTAATGGCTGCTCTCAAAGCTTTGTCACCCAGTACTGAACAGTGAATTTTATGATCAGGCAACCCGCCGAGTGCTTGAGCCACCTCTTTTGGAGAAATATTAAATGCCTGATCAAGTGTCCTGCCCTTAACCATTTCGGAAAGAATTGAGGTACTTGCAATAGCGCTTGCGCAACCATAAGTTTTCCACTGACAATCCTGAATAACCCCTTTTTCCTTGTCCACTTTTATAACCACCATCATCTGATCCCCGCACTGCAGGTTACCTTCCATACCAACACCATCGAACTCATCAGTATTCTCACCCTGCAGAATATTTTTAGGGTTCATGAAATGTTCTTTCAGTGTCTCACTATATGCCCAATCACCTGCTTGCAGCATGCATTCCTCCTTTTATATACGCCGTTGACATGTTTCTGATTCTTTGAATTATTCGTGGTAAAACATCGAGAAGGTAATCAACCTCTTCTCTTGAACTTTCACGCCCCATACTGAAGCGGATTGAGCCATGTGCAAGCTCTGCATTTACTCCTGTCGCAAGCAGTACGTGCGAAGGGTCAAGTGAGCCGGATGCACATGCTGATCCAGTGGATACAGCAATACCTTCTATATCGAGATAGAGCAGAATAGCTTCGCCTTCAACTCCTGAAAAAGAGACGTTAAGTGTACTTGCAAGAGCATCAGTAGGGTGACCATTAAAATGTATATCGTCAATACTCTCTTCTATTCCGTTTCGGAGTATATGCTTAAGATCGAGCAAACGCTCCTCCTCGTAAGGCATTTCGAGAGCTCTCATTTCAACTGCCTTTCCAAGACCAAGAATACCGAGTGTATTTTCTGTACCGGCACGTCGACCAAGCTCCTGATGCCCTCCCCTGATCAAGGGGCAGTATGGAACACCTTTTCTAACAAATAAAGCACCTACACCTTTAGGACCATATATCTTATGAGCAGACATGGTAAGAAAATCAACCCCCAGTTTTCGGACATCTACGGGAACCTTGCCTACTGCCTGCACGGCATCGGTATGCATTAATGCACCGCTTTCATGAACCATTTTTGCTATGGTTTCAATATCCTGCAGAGTGCCTATCTCATTATTGGCCATCATTATAGATACCAGACCTACGTCACTGCCAAGCATGCCCGCCAGTTGGTCAAGATCTACCTTCCCATACTGGTCAACATCAAGATACCTTACCCTTACACCACGATGACCAAGACATTCAGAGGTCTCAAGAACGCACGGATGTTCAATTTTAGTAGTAATAATTGAACTTCGGGACTTAGAACCGGGAATACACTGGCTTGAGCCGCACACGAAAAGCGAAAGTACGGTATTATTGGCTTCAGAGCCGCTGCCAACAAAAATAATTTCTTTCTCGCTTGCTCCGATAAACTCTGCAACTTTCCGGCGAGCATTCTCAACATTTGCCCTGGCTTCGCGTCCATACGCGTGCATACTGGAAGGATTGCCAAACATCTCCATTGCCGCAATCATTTCCTTTTTTACTTCAGGATGCAACGGTGTTGTAGCATTGTTATCAAAATAAACCTTCATGTCTGCCATAATACTTTCAATATTCGTGGTTTTGGCTTATGCCATGTTTAATTGATTCATTCGATTGACGTTACAGGAAAGAGTCCGGCGTGCTCTGTCTTTCAATCTTTCCATGTTCAGTTTCAAATAAATCACTTATCTGTCATCACCGAGCAGGCCCTTATTTTATCTAAAAAACGATAATAGCCAATAAACTTTCTTAATCACAACAGCTCACAGAATCCAAATTTCTATAAAATGAGTACGAACGCACAAACAACCAACTAATTTCTTCAGTCCTTTAACCTCTAAAATATAGAACACCGGTTTTAACCGACAAGTCCGTAAAGAATGAAATCTTTGTTACCAATGTTTTGATAACACTATTAATTCCTTTAAAAGGACTTAATTTATCCTATTTTTATAAAAAGCCATAATGTATTTAAAATAAATATGATCCGCACCGAAATGTATCAGTTAAGAATAAGGATGCGGTCAGTAAATGGAGAGAGCTTTTTTCCGTTTATATAAAGCTCGACATATTTAGGCCGACCTATATTAACCCAGAACTTTTTTCGAGCCTCATATCGAAGCACCTGTCCGTTTTTAAATTGTCCACCTGGGTAAACCCTTGCACTGTCATCAGCTATTACCTTGACCCATGAATAATCTTCAACCAGACGGACTACAAGAACCTTTTTATATGGCGATGAGGGTGAGGTCGGGCGAAAAGAAACATTTTTTGCCCACTCTTTTGAACCGGACTCAGGATGGGATGTGATTTTTGATGAAATCGGCTTTTTATCGAGATGAGGAACCGGAACTGATGCTGCAATTTTTGAAGGGGTGGCTTTTGCTGAATCAACCGGTACAGTCACCGGGTGTTCCTGGGAAACGGGCGCAACAATTGGCTCGGGCTTATTTGTTTCGTTAAGCACTGAAGAATCAACAATCTGTTCGGCAACGGCAACGGTATCTTCCGTCGAAGCAGAAGGCACAGACGCGGCAACAGGAGGGTGAAATGGTGATATCTGCACTTTACCGCCAAATGAAAAAGCGACAAATCCTACAATTCCTATAAGGACAATGCCAATCCCGAGAGACATTACATATCCAGGAATCCGGATTTGCTTCAATATTGCTGCCCCGCCCGGTAAAATTGCTGTCTTTTGGGAGTCATGATCGACAGAAATATCACGCTGAAGCGCTACCGGTATCTGGAGTTCTTTCTTGCATTGTTCAAAATCATCATCGTTTCCGACTCCCATCAGGAGTGCGTATTCCTTGACGAAAGTCATGATATATGGCTTCGGCAGAAAGCTGAAATCACATTCCTCTATTTTTTCGAGATAGTTCTTTTGAACAGTAATCAGCCTGCTGACATCGTCAAGAGAAAGGTTTTTTACCATTCTGGCGTGTTTCAGCTTCTCTGCCAGAGACTCCAATGCTTTTCCACCTGATACCTTTTCCACCATAAAACCACAATTCAACTTACGCTACAACTATTCAATGAAAATATTTTGAACGTTATAAATTTACAAAAAAGCTCATAATCAAATGAATGTTATACCTGATTTTATTCGTACGCGCTTCATAGTTTTGAAAACAGTAACAAAAAACAAACGTTACATTAATTTCATCTTAATCAGTGCCATACGGGGATATATTCATCCATATTTCGTGGATGCCAGATTTGGAAGCTAAAGAAGTCAAAGCACCTGACCCTGAAACTGTACCCAGCATTTCCTGACCAATTTGCTGGTGCAGCACTTGAAGTTCCTTGCCACTATAGTTTTTCCAAAGCAGAAAAACCCTGTCACGGGGAAATAACAGTTTTTGCAACCTTGCTCCGCCTACGTTATCAGCTTGATAAAAAATGATATTAGAGACCGCTGCATCCGGTGCAGGATGTTCGGAAAGCAGAGCAAACTCCTTAATCGACTGGAGGTATGAATATTGTTTAACCGGTAAAGATGAATTGTTAAAACTACTCAAAATATGGTATGGAAAAAGATCATCGCAAATAACAACAAGACGCTTATAACTGCCTAATGATTTTGCAAGAGGTTCATAAAAGGTTTTGCTGAACCACTCCTGTTGAGCTTTACTCTGCTGTCGACCTGGATTGGATGATGCAAGTTCGCGTCTGAGAGCCTCTATTTTTGAAGCCGGGGTATTCAACGAATCAAAACATGCTCCGCCTCCTGCTATCTGCAACTGCCTCTTGCCAATAAGCATAACACCGCATAAACTGTCGGAAATGAGAGGTTTTATTATGGCCTGATCCTCCTTCAGTGCGGTCTGAACGGTGCTAAGCGTTACAGGAATCATCTGGATTGCTTCCGCTGCAACCGGGTTAATGACCCTTACCTCAGGGACAAGCTCAATGAGACGGCCTCTTTTAATATTTAGCGATTGATCAGCAAGCCGGTTTTTTTCATATCCTTCTGCTCGGATAATAATATCGGCTTTCCGCTGAAGCAGCGCCGAAGCCTCGTGCAGTAATTTTGAGATTTCTGCTTCAAGAGCGTCATGACCTTTTCCAAGTCTGAAGCTTTTTCTATATATCTGCAATGAACGCTGCAGGTCGAGATTACCGACTTGTTCTTCTACATCAAAAAGCTCGAATATTCTTGATTTCTCAAGCAGCAATCCTGTGAGACGGCGTGATGATATTTTTTCAAGTTGAAGCTGTTCGTTTGCAGGATAGGGTGGTGCATAATATCTATTGACAGAAAAACCCTGCTGCAAAGCTGCAATCCGCTCATCATTGCTGAGTGACTTGCTGCCCGCAAGCATAAAAAGTGATGATGCCTGGGCATACTGCAAATTTTTAAGACGAAAATATTCTGCAGCCTCCCTGAAAGGTTCCGACTTCCGCACAATAATCGAATTGGATTCCAGGCGGAGTATCTGTAACAGCAAAGGGTTTCTAGACTCTTCAGCAAGAATGAGTGCCTTGAACAGAAAAAAGCTGGCATTTCTGCGATGTTTTTCAAGAAGCTGAAGACTTTGTGATGCAGCTCTCAGTGCTTGAATTCTTTCTACCAAGGATCCTTTCATCGCAAGAACCCTTCCTGACTCGGCCGCTATTTTTCTAGCAATAACGTCCGCTTTTTCAATGCCAAGCCGGGGCTGTGCAACCTTACATTGCAGCTGGCCTGCATATCCTGTAATCCGTGTGACCGGGTCACTGTCAAAACCTGATAAACGACGATAAATTTCAGCAGCTTTCTGGTAATCGCCACTTTGCCTGTACAATGATGCCAGTTCAAACCTTTCAGCCAGAGTTGGCCTTACAATATGCTTAAGGGCTTCTGCAGCTTCGCCAAAGCTTCCCAATTCCCTAAGCCAGACTGCCTTGTCGGTATAGAGGGAGTGCCGGAGAGAATCCGTAAGGAGAGCGACCGGAAATTTTTCAAGACGTGCTGAAGATTTAAGTGCGGCATAATACTCCCCTGTCAAACCCTCAAAAACCCTTTTTTCGTTCAATGCCTTAACAAACCTGGGAGATGCCGTATTCAGTGTATCCAGAGCAAGTGCCTTGTTGTAGCAAATGATCGCCTTTATGTAATCACCGTGACTGCTGTAGGATGATGCCTGACTGTAGAGCGAATCGAGTGACTCGTCAGACTTCTTGTACGTACTGCAGCCTGAATAAATCAGAAACAGACTGAGAAGCACCATTCCTGACGGAACCCGTCGGAAATGAATATTCATAAAGCGGAGCCTCCAGCTCCCTGATGGGGGTTGAATTTATAGTGTATTCTACCTATAATTACGCCGCAAATCAACAAGTATTTTAATATTTCACAGATCTGATACGCACCTTTTAAACACAACATTACATAAGACTTATACAATACCTGAAGACCAGAAAATGTTCATGCGTATTTTTCCAATCGTACCGCAATAAGTATGGAAACGCCCCATAGGTTTTAAGCAAATTTTAGTCGAATTTTTCGACTCCCTTAAGAATCTCAAGATTACATTGTGAAACGTGTTAATCACGATTATTTTCCGAGCCAATGAATGTAAATCGATTAGGGAATTCTGATGCCAGAGCATGACTAATAAAAATCTATCTATCCTGAAAGCTAACGTTCAATGGAAAAGCTTTCCTGTAATGAGTTTGCGGAACCGAATTGCATTCTACTATACAGTTGCTACTGCATTTTTAATTGCGGTCGTATTTACTATAACCTACATTATCGTGGAAAACGTTGTTTATAGACAATTTGATGAAAAAATCAACCAAGAGGTCTCGCAAATTCTTTTTAAAGCAAACATTCAAACTAAAGACTTTAAAGGGTTCGCAAGCATAAAGGATGAGCAGGTTGATACGTTTGACAGCGAAGAAGAGTCAAAAAATAATGATAAAATAAAAGTAGACACTGAATTTATTCAGCTGGTAAACCGTACAGGACAAGTGGTAAAAAAATCATCAACCCTATCATGGTGCGCACTTGCCTTTAATCCCAATCAATCGGGCACGGCATACTTTAACAATATTTTTATGGATTCAGTGGTACGCCAGGCACAAATACCTCTTGTCAATCGGAACGGCATCACTGAAGGATACCTTATTGTAGCTGTTCCCCTCAAAAATGCCATTATTGTTCTGCACGACCTGCAGAACGTTTTTCTTTATTCATTTCCTGCAATAATCGTTACGCTTTTTGTCTTTACCCGTATTATTGCCGGTAAGAGCATCCGCCCTATTGATAAGGTTATTGCCACCGCTGAAAGAATGACCCAGAAAAATCTTCATCAGCGAATCACTCTACCCTATCACCATGACGAATTATATCGGTTGTCCGCAACAATCAATGACCTTCTTGACAGACTGCAGGAAGCATTTCAGCGTGAAAAGCAGTTTACCGCCGACGCTTCTCACGAACTGAAAACCCCTCTAGCTTCTGTAAAAGGAACTCTTGAGGTGTTAATTCGCAAACCCAGAGATCGTGAACACTACGAAGCCAGAATTCAGTTTTGCCTTATGGAATTAAACCGCATGGCGAAATTGATCGACCAGCTCCTGATGCTTGCCCGATATGAAAGCAGTACGATGAAACCGAATATTGAAACCATATTGCTCCTACCCCACATTGAAGAAGTTATTGCAAGGATGAAGGCTTCAGCGAATGAAAAAAATATTTCAATCAGAATGGAGAATGCAGATTCTGCAAGTATTGCGGCTGATCCTGCAATTCTAGAAATGATTTTTGTGAATATTCTGTCAAATGCAATCAAGTATTCTCCTTACGGGTCATTTATAACCATTACAATAGAGCGCAAAGCCAATACGATTGACTGTAGTATTACTGATCAGGGAATCGGTATTCCTGACGAGAAAATAAATGCTGTTTTTGAAAGATTTTATAGAGTTGACACCTCCAGGAACTCAAACACTGGCGGCTTTGGACTAGGTTTGTCTATTGTAAAAAAACTCGCAGATCTTCAGAAAATTACTGTATCGCTGAAAAGTGAAAAAAATATTGGAACTACCGTTATCCTTAAATTTCCCTCTGCATAACCATACCGGCAACTAGATTATGCATATTTCATCAAAAATTGCCTCTATACAACAGAAAAGGCTGCCCTGAACAGGCTGCCTTTTCTGTGTACTTCGAATCTTCGAAGAAAACAGTAACATTGTTTAAAATGCGCTGTAGAGAACAAGAGTTGTAAGATTTTTTCCAGCCTCGCCTGCTGTCTGTGTATCGCCTGAGTAAAAACTGTGATTCAACTGGAACTGGATATTTTTCGTCAACATATACGCTAAACCGAGAGTTACAGCATTGTCCACATCAGTGTCGCTTACACCTGTATTTGCTTTTCTGTAACCCGCAGCAAGAGCGAGCTTATCTGGGACTACTCCAAATAAAGCAGAGATTGTCCAGGCTTTTGCATCGCCATAGGTATTGGCGTTGAACATATTCACCGGGTTTCCGTCGGTTGATTTTGGTGCATTTCCGTAGGTAGTATACAGGCCGACCGGATATGCTCCAATTTTTCCCTGAGCCTGTAAATCCAAGGCCCATGCATCGGCATGAGTGGTTGTTGTTTCAATACTATTGTCAGAGGCTGTGGTCTTGACGTTTGATGTGCCTGTCCATATCTGAAACCCTCCACCAAGATCCCAATCGCCAAGCGTTGGAGTAAGCACCCCTCTAAAGTAACTCAAAAACTTTTTGGATCCGAAATCGCCTTGAGTCGGCACATATGGAGTATAGTTTAAATAACCATACTTGTGATAGACAACCAATGCCACGCCCGTTGCCGGTATAGCTGTTCCCAGATATTGCTGTGCAGAAGTTTCGCCGGCATGTTCCAAGGCACGGGTAAACTCTACGGCACCAGTATTAAGCAACTCGAAACCATAGGCAGGACCCTGTGCAGAGGTCGTGAACGGGATGGCGCTCAGCGTAATGTCATCAATTGCCGTGGTCATCGGCAATTTAAATTCAGCTAAAATCTTGCCATCAGTAACATCCTGAGGCACAAAAGAAAGGCCTATTTCAAATCCAATGTTCTTTGAAAGTCTACCACCAAGAGTAAGAAAAGCCTCGTCAGGAAAAGCCACCTGACCATCGTTCGTGATTACATTCGGTGATGTACCATCAGTTTTCTGATAGCGCAGCTTACTGACAAATGAGGCGTTAAGGGTTGAAGGAAGCGAAAGATTATCGTCTTCAATACGGCTCTGCTTTCCATTTCCTGTTTCGGTATAAGCGTGCAATTTGAAATTGCGTCCAAAAGCATTCAGCAAAGGAAATTGCTGAAAATGGCATACCGCACAGGAATATCCAGTCTGGCGTGCAAAAACAGGGGTTGCTTCTGCCTTTGGAGCGGAACAAAGCAAGGACATAAACAAGCCGGTGCCGACAAAAATACTACGTACTTTTAGCTTCATATTGTTTTTCTTTATTGGTTATGAGAAGTGGCGAACTATCTGCCTGTATGAGTAAAGACTTACAAATACCTATTGGCATGCCCGGTAGTAACGGCATGCTCCACTTTCGATGGGGTGTTTCGCAAAAAATCAGGAAAATATCAACTTACAACAAGTGAAATCAGATAAGCATCAATGTTTTCTATATCAATTTCAGACAGGGTGTTATTACCACCTTTAGCCGGCATACCGTTATAATCTGTTAAAGAATGTTTAACAATTTGATCCCATCCATTATTTAAGCGGGAAATCCATGATTTTGTGTCACCGGGCCTTGGAGCTCCCATCACAGCATTATCATGGCACATGGCACAGCCTGCTGATGAATAGCTTTTTTTGCCTGCAATGAGATTATATTTTTTTTCCAGAACTTCTTTTGTCAGTGTGATATTGTTTGATGCCGGTTGAATTTTTTCTGCGACTTTACCTGTCGCTTCTGCCTGTACATTTTGAAGACCACTTAAAAAGACTACTGAGAACACCGCTGTTCTTATAAACTTATACGTCATAGAATACTTGTCCTTAACCTTCGTTATTCTTTAATTATACGGTGATTTACAGTTTTATATAGACGTCTACAACCTGTTGAAACATGTTGAACTGTAATCACAATTCACGCTGCTCCATTGAGCCGTAAATATATAAAAGGGGTAAAGTCGTTTTATGAAGAATGGATTACTATGGCAAATAAAGACTAACAATCAGACATCGATACTGCCTTATATGCAACCCTATATAATATTAAAATATTCTTAATATATCTTTAATATATCCTTATTATCAAGACATGCAATACATTCTTTCTCTGCAATATTGCTGAAGAGGGATAAGAGGCCATACGCAGATATGAATTCGAGAACATCAAACAGGTCACATTTTTCAGCATTAGTCCTGAAACGAAGTTCATCAATCCTGTCAATTACTTCCCGCAAATTATAGCCGCTCTGGATGCGATTTTTCAACTCGCTGAAGATTTCGCCTATTTTGTACTGGATGGTGGACGAGCTTTCGACAGAGGTCTTAAAGGTTTTGAGGTAGGGAAAAAGCTCCCGGTCGACAAATTCTTTAAGATCGTCACCAGTAGAGGCATTGTTATGGTCTATTTTTCCATCGGTTTTTTTTGGGGCAGCCCAGGATTCCCAACGTTAGTATGGGGCAAGGAGAGGGGTATAGGATTTACCTGAAAGTTTAGCGGCAGTGTCCTTGTCTTTATCGAAGTCGTCGAGGTACTTGAGAAATAGTATCCATGAGGTTTGCTCTATATAATCGAGTTCACTGCCGCAACCAGCGTCTTTGTGAAAAATGTCGTCAATATTTTTAAATGTTTGCTCAAACAACGGTTATGCTCCTGTCTTATGTTTGTTGCGTCAAGGGTGATTACAACTTGAGTAAATATACCTTTACACCTAAAGTACCGCAAATAAAAGCGGGATAAAGTGTTACCGATATCAGACAATAACGGTTTATCAATAGTACAATATTGAGGGATAAAATGGGTGCGGCTTACGTTTCAATAATGTTGTGAGTTTATGTATCTTCGCTCGAACTCTTTGCTTCAGTAACGAAAATGCATACAGCCAAATGGAAAGAACACTTACTATTCTGAAACCCGATTGTGTCCGCAAGCAGCTTATCGGTGCAGTCATCGACAAAATCGAACGTGCCGGTTTTCGTGTTGTCGCTATGAAAAAAATCAAGCTCACACAGGAAACTGCCGGAGAGTTTTATGCCGTACATCGTGAGCGCCCGTTTTATGGTGAGCTTGTAGACTTTATGTCTTCAGGCCCCTGTGTTCCGATCATCCTTGAAAAAGAGAATGCCGTTGCTGATTTCCGAGTTCTTATCGGTGCGACTGATCCTGCTCAGGCTGATGAAGGCACTGTGCGCAAGCTCTATGCTGACAGTAAGGGTGAAAACATTGTCCACGGTTCGGACTCTGTTGAGAACGCTGCTATTGAGGCTGGATTTTTCTTTTCAGCTGAAGAGGTTGTAAGAAGCAACTGATTCCCAGTATTAAAAACACAATAAAAAAAGCGACCGAAAGGCCGCTTTTTTTATTGTGCTATATTCTTAAAACAGCTTTCGTTTTGTTGAGGTTCAGGAATCACCCCGACCTACAACTCAGAATGCAATATTACCAAACGTCCTATTCTGCGTTTTCCTTTTTTATTTCCGAGAGAAAAGAGCTGAATGTTTCGCCGTACATCTCCCACACCGTCATAAACAGAGCCGCTATAATAGGGCCGATAATAAACCCGAATGCCCCGAACAGGCCTATACCTCCAAGTGTTCCAAAAAAAATAAGCAATGCGTGCATCTGTGTATCTCGACCAACCAGAATGGGACGGAGAATATTGTCGATCTGGCCGACGATAAGAACACAGAAAAGCAGAACCCCTATTGCTTGAGGATACTGCCCTGCAGCAGCGAGGTAAATAACAGCTGGAATCCAGATAAGTGCAGAGCCAATAATTGGGACAACTGAAACCACTGTCATAATTGCGCCCCAGAATATAGCGCTCTCTATGCCTGCGAAATGCAAGGCAAGACCCGCAAGAGAACCCTGCACAACCCCGATGACCATACTGCCTTTGATGGTAGCCCTTGTCACCGATAAAAACTTGCCAAGCAGCCGGTGCTGGTCGGTTTCGGTGAGGGGAGAATATGAAAGCACTTTTTCAAGAATCTCCTTGCCGTCCCTCAAAAAAAAGAACATGGTATAGAGAAAAATAAAAAGAAGAAACAGATCGTTAACAGCGGAGTAAGTAAACGAAGAAATATTGGCAAAAAGAACTGTGCCTGTCCGATCGGCAAGTTCGACGGCTTTCTGAAGAATATTTTCCCGATACACTTCAAGTTCAGCATAAAACGGCAATGAGCGAAGGTACTCGTTGAATGCCGCAGGTTCATGAAACTGGGCTTGAATCCATGGAACTGCTACGCTGCTGATCTTTATTGCCTGGGAGACCACGACACTGAGCAGAACTGCGAGAGGTATAAACACGATAAGAAACAGTGTAAGCATTGTCATGGCGGCACTGAGGCTTTTACGTCCCCTGAACCAGTGATCGAACCGATGGAAAACCGGCATGGAAAGAGCTGAAAAAATAGCCGCCAGAACAATAACCATGAGGAAATAACGTATCATGGCAAAAAAAATGGCGGAGATGAACAAAACAATCAGGAGAAGGATCACCTGGTTTGCTTTGATGCTGTTCGCGCTGTTCATAATTGGCTTTTAAAGGTTACATTTTTATAGCAAAATATCAGTTTCAAAACCAGTCCTCGTCATTTTCAGCAAGGAGTTGGGTACGTACAAAGGCAACTGCAAATATTCCGGCGGTTTCGGCCCTGAGAATTGTTTTGCCAAGTGAAACCTCACAACATCCCGTTTTTCGAGCTTCCTGAACCTCATTATCTGTAAAACCGCCTTCACCCCCGATAAGAAACAAAGTATTTTTTCCAGCACAATGCACTTCGGGTGCCTTATCTGATATTTCGTAAGGAATCAGCTTGAGATCGTAACCGTTACATGAAATAACCTGTTTGAAAGAAAGCGGCTCACAAAGCTCGGGGAGATAACACCGTTTTGACTGCCGGGCTGCGGAAAGCAGTATTGTTCTCCACCGGGCAAGCCTGTTCTGGACTCTTTCGCTCGAAGGCTGGCTTACTGTGCGTGCTGTAATCATGGGAATGATGGCAGACACTCCGAGTTCGGTGGCTTTTTCCAGAAAAAACTCAAACCTCTGGGGAGCCTTAAGCAGGGAAAGTGCAACCGTCACTCTTGTTGTTGGAGGGTTGAGTACTGCATGATCCAGAATTTCCCCTGACAGTGATTTTTTACTGATGTCCAATATACTGACTTCACAGCGTATGCCGTTACCATCGGTAACGAGAATCCTGTCGCCGGTGTTTTTTCTGAGAACCCGAACAAGATGATGAAATTCATCGCCTTCGATAACAAGCCTCTTCGAATCGAGGTTGATATTTTCGGGTGATGTGTAAAAGAGTTCCATACAAGAATAGTTAATCCTTAACAGCTAAAGCTACTGCAGCAAACGATATTTTTTCAACCCCTCCCTGTCGTAACGCCAAAGCTGCTGCCACGAGTGTGGCCCCGGTTGTTATAATATCGTCGACAAGGAGTACATGACATGGCGGAATACCTTGCAAAGCCTGAAATGCGCCTTCGGGATTTTTCTTTCGGTCCAGTGCTGACAGACCAGTTTGTGAAACTGTATACCGTTTTCTTTGAAGAAAGTCGGACTTCACCGGTTTTTGAAGCAGTTTGCCGATGCCTTCAGCTATTTTTTCGGATTGGTT
>SESG01011423.1_pt1 | contig 21169 bp, 20 predicted proteins | sample 3171421 | NCBI WGS metagenome assembly SESG01 (sample SAMN10866946, study PRJNA518727) | freshwater metagenome | biome: subpolar coniferous forest; feature: holomictic lake; material: water; isolation source: holomictic Lake 227, 6 m and 8 m depth | place: Canada: near Kenora, Ontario | collected... | reverse complement strand
GAGAATTAATAGAGGCACCCTGCACTATAAAATAGACTAATATTTTTTTAGTGCATCCATTTTTTATACATTTTAAAGTGGCAAAAAATGGTAAAAAATGGGAGCTTTTGTCCGCTCTTTTTGTTTTTTATACCTGCCAACGGCGGGAAAAACGGGTGTTTGCTCTGCGTATCTGCACAACGGAAACAGACAGGATTGACATAATGGCTGGGTTTATAGGAAAAGAGAGGCATGCCATCGATGAGAAGGGGCGACTGATGCTTCCTGTAAGGTTCCGCCGGAAGTTTGAGATTGCGACTTCAGAGGGTGTCGGCGATGCCGTTTCAGGTCATATCGAAGGGCTCTATATTTTGAAGGCACCTGATAGCTCTCTTGAGCTTTATGAACCGTTTGTCTGGGCCGGAATGAGAAAGTCTATCTCCGGACTTTCGGATTTCAACCCTGAAGAGCGCCTTCTGAAGACATTGATGTATGAAAGTCTTGAAACGGTTGAGCTTGATCGTCAGGGGAGGGTTGCGCTGTCAAGGGAGTTTCTTGATCATGCCGGAATTACCAGAGATGTTGTTATTATCGGAGCAGATACAAAAATGATTATTTGGGATCCCGAGCGTCTTTGTGCCCTCTTGCAGGAGAATGCGGGTCGTTTTGCTTCACTTGCAGGCAGGTATTTTTAATGGTTATGCTACAAAATAGATTTCACGAGCCGGTGCTTGCCGCCGAAATCGTTGCGCTTCTGGTCAAAAAACCCGGAATTTATGTCGATGGGACTCTTGGTGGCGGCGGTCATTCGCTGGCGATGTTGCGTGCGCTTGTTGCTGCGGGTTTTCATGAGGGATCGTTGCTGATCGGTATTGATCAGGATGAGGCCGCATTACGGGAGGCGGGTGAAAAGCTTAAGGAGTACGAGGCGCTCACGGTTCTGGTCAAAGGAAATTTCTTTGATATCAAGGCTATTATTACAAGGGTTTGCATCGGCAAAGGGTTGGAGCCGAAGGTCGCCGGTATTTTGCTGGATCTCGGGGTTTCATCGTTTCAGATTGACACGGCTGAACGGGGTTTCAGCTATCTGAGGGAGGGGCCGCTTGATATGCGAATGGATACCGACGCCACGTTAAGTGCCGGTGATATTGTCAATGCATATGACGAAAAGGAGCTTGCAAAGCTCTTTTACCGATATGGAGAAGAGCCCAGAAGCCGCAGTATTGCGAAGGCAATTGTGGCATACCGTCAGCAACATGGATCCGTCGGCAGCACACAAGCGCTGGCATCAATTATTCGTGATAATGCGCATGGCGGAGAGAGGGTTATCAAGACGCTTTCAAGAGTGTTTCAGGCATTGAGAATTGAGGTGAACGCTGAACTTGATGTTTTGCAAGGGGCGCTTGATGCTGGTATCGACTGCCTTGAGGTGCATGGCAGGATGGCCGTTATCAGTTATCACTCTCTTGAAGACAGAATCGTGAAAAGATTTTTTGCTGAAAAAGCGCGGAGTGACTGGGGTCCAAAAGGGGTTGGTTTGAGGGAGCCTCTTGCATGGGGTACGGTTACCCCTGTTACCCGGAAGCCTCTGCTTGCAACCGCGCAGGAGATCGCGTTAAACTCAAGAGCAAGAAGTGCCAAGCTGAGGGTTATTGAAAAATTTTGCCAGGGAGGTTGCAGTGAATGCCAATAATACGGTTAGTCCTTTTTTGCTCATGTTTGTTCGGCGCGTTAAAGATTTTGGCAAAAAGAGCGCTGATCAGGTAGTTGTTGCCAGGGGTTTTGCTGAGTTCAAGGGGAAGAAGGGTTCAGGGATGAGGGAACTGGTCAGCAATACGCTTGAGTTTGATATCCGTTCGTTGTTGCACCCGAAGGCTTTACTGTATATTCCAATCGGGGCGATCGTGTTTCTTTTTCAGGTGTATAACACTCTTGCCATCAACAGTCTTGCTGTGAAGACGGAAAAGCTTCGCGAACAGATACAGATGACCTCCAGCGTTATAACGTCACAGGAACTCAAAATGGATGAACTTCATAGTATTCGTAATATCGCTCAGGATGCGGTTGCACTTGGGCTTTCACCAGCTAGCATTCCTCCGGTTGAACTTGAGCCATGAAATGATTGTACTGCGAAATGAACGGAATTGCTCATGAATGATCAGCAGGACATTAAGAGACCGGATGATAAGGAGTTCGTCAAGCGTCTCGGCATTGTGATTTTTCTTTTTTCGGTGTTTATTGTTGCAATTATTGGCATGCTCCTTAACATCCAGGTGGTCAATGCAAGAAAATACAAGGAGCAAGCAGTCAAGCAGTATGAGCGCGAGGTTACTGAGCGTGCTCAGCGGGGAACCATCCTTGACCGGCATGCACGTCTGCTGGCGGAAAGTATCGAATCCATCTCATTCTATGCTGATCCAGCAATTGTCCGCAATACTCCGCTGTATGATGAGAATGGCAAGCCGGTAAAATTCAAGAAAGGCAAACAGAAAACATACAATAATTCAGGGGGGGTGGCGACCCTTTTTGCCCGGTATCTGGGAGGCAACAGATTGGTTTATTTTCAAGCATTGCAACGTCGTAAAGGTGCGGCTGTTCTAGGCAGGAAAATACCGGTCGCAAGAGCGCTGCCGCTTATGCAGTTGATTATTGAGAAAAAACTTCCCGGTGTCAGGTTTGACAAGGAACTGCAGCGATATTACCTGAATGTTGCCGCACAGGTGATTGGTTCAATTGGAGGTGCAAAGAGCGAAAGTGATGGAAGCAGCGGGCTTGAACTTCAGCTTAATAGTGCGCTGAAAGGGCGTGACGGTACCAGGATTTTGCAGCGAACAGCTACGGGAGTGCGTTACACTGCGCCAGATGCCCAGCAACTTGATCCGATAAAAGGCAATACGGTACAATTGACGATTGATGGAGATATTCAGAGTATCGTTGAAGATGAACTTGCAAAGGCGGTCAATACCTTCAATGCCGATGCTGCAGCAAGTATTGTCATGGATGTCCGTTCAGGAGAAATTCTTGCCATGGCCAACTGCCCGACGTTTGACTTGAATCACCGGGCAACATGGACCCGACAAAATTCGCGCAACCGTGCGGTGACTGAAATGTATGAACCAGGCTCGACGTTCAAGCTGGTTATGGCTGCCGCTGCAACGGAAGTCCTGAATAGAAAGGCGGACGATAAGGTGTTTGCCAATAATGGGGTTATGCCCATCTATAATCTCAAGATCAGGGATCATGAGCCTTACGGGAACATTACGTTTCGTGAGGCTATCATGTATTCAAGCAATATTGTGGCCGCCAAGACGGCTTTGGAGATTGGGCGCGAGAAGTTCAACGCCTATACAAGGAATTTCGGGTTTGGAAAGAGAACCGGTATTGGACTGGTCGGTGAGGCGCCGGGAATGGTTCGGGCGCTCTCCAAGTGGGATCAGACGACGCTTCCCTGGATGGGATACGGCTATCAGGTTATGGCCACCCCTCTGCAGATCTTGCAGTCCTATGCGGCAATTGCCAATGACGGCGAATTAATGAAGCCGTATATCATAAAAAAAATTATTGACGCCGAAGGGCGGGTTGTTCGGGAGAGTGTTCCTGAAATAGTCCGGAGGGTGGTTTCGGTAGAAACGGCGAGATATCTCGGAAAGGAATATTTCAAGGCCGTTGTTGACAGTGGAACAGCAAAAAATGCAGCGGTGCCGGGAGTTACCGTTGCCGGCAAGACTGGAACAGCAAGGCGTGCTGCAGGAGGTTCGTATGCCAACCCGGTCTATGTCTCTTCATTTGTTGGCTATTTTCCGGTTGAGACTCCCCGTTATGCGATTATTGTTATTGTTGAAAATCCGAAAACGGCCTATTACGCGGCAACGGTTGCCGCCCCGGTTTTTTCCGGTATCGCAACGAGAATGATTGCCTGTTCGGAGGAGATGCAGAAAAACCTTGCTATTTATTCTTCTGAGAAGTCAAGTCTTGATTCTATTTTGACGGTGGTGGTTCCCGAACTTCGGGGCTTTAAGGGTCGCGATGCCCAGCGCTTGTTGAAATGGCTTAATCTTGAGATGCATTATTCGGGAGATGTTGACGGGGTTGTTGTTGGCCAGAGCATTGCTTCTGGCAGCAGGGTTGTACAAAAGAAAATTATAGGAGTGACGCTTGCTTCACGGAATATCAAAAGAAAATCCCCATGACGTTACCAGTAGAGCGCATCGCTGAGGTGCAACTGGCTGAGTTGCTCAAGGGAGTCCCCTTTGAGGTACTTGCGGGAAATACCCTTTTGGGAGGGGCGATTGGTATGGTTACCTGTGATTCGCGAGAGGTCATTCCCGGTTCGCTTTTTGTTGCAATTAAAGGTTATTGTACTGATGGATATCGCTTTATCGGCAGTGCGATAGAGCGTGGTGCTGTTGCCGTTATCTGCGAGGACCTTCCTCCTGATATCACCTCTTCCTGCCTCTATATCAAGGTCTCTGATGCACGAAAAGCCTTGGCTGAGGCCGCTCGGATTTTTTATGGAAAAGCCTCTGACCGGTTGCTGATTATTGGGGTTACCGGTACGAACGGTAAAACGACGACGGCAAAGCTGATCACGGCAATGCTAAATGCCAATGGCATTCCGGCAGGTTATATCGGCACCAATCTCTGCCGGATTGGAGAGCTTGATATACCGCTTGACCGGACGACTCCGGAGGCTCCTGGCCTGCACGCGCTCTTTCGTCAAATGGTGGACGCGGGATGCAGGGCGGCCGTCATGGAGGTTTCTTCTCATGCTCTTGTGCTGCAACGGGTCTTTGGCATCCGGTTTCATGCCGCACTCTTTACCAATCTTACCATGGAGCATCTTGATTTTCATGAATCTATGCCGGAGTATGCTGCAGCCAAGCAGCAACTGTTTGACCAGCTCTCCCCGGAAGGGTTTGCGGTCTTTAATTGTGATGATCCCTGGGCAGCGCAGATGGCGGCCCGGGTAGCGCAGGATAAAATATACTGCTGCTCGTTGCAGCCAAAGTCTCGTGCCCTCCTGGCGTGCGGCAGGCTTTTTGATGCAGACATTCTTGAGAGCACTATTTCGTCAAGTATGGTTGCCCTTCATTTCCCTGATGCGCTTGTGACGATGCAGGTCGGGCTGCCGGGAGTTTTCAATGTCATGAATGTTCTTGAAGCTGCGGCCATCGGTACCGGAATGGGGCTTGCTCCCGAAGAGATTTGCCGTTCCCTTTCGGCGGTCTCCTCTGTTGAGGGGCGCATGGAAAGAGTTGGAGAGCATGGCCAGGTGCTGTGTGCTTTTGTGGATTATGCACATACTCCGGATGCGCTTTTGAAGGCGCTTGATACCTTGCGCGGGCTCAAGCCTGAGGGTTCCAGGCTTATTGTGGTTTTTGGATGCGGGGGCAACAGAGACCGCTTAAAACGTCCAGAAATGGGCCGTATTGCTTCCGAATTGGCCGATCTGGTCATCATCACCTCTGACAATCCTCGGGACGAAGAGCCTGAGATAATTCTGGATGAAATTGAGCGTGGTATTACCGGTGGTCATCACCTGAGGATCAGCGACAGGGCTGAAGCTATCAGGGAGGCTGTTTTGATGCTCAGAGAGGACGATGTTCTTCTCGTGGCAGGAAAAGGGCATGAAAAGTATCAGGAGATTGCAGGGCGAAAATATTATTTTTCTGACCAGGAACTTATAAAAACATATATGCAGGAAAATGCTTCCGGATTTCCGGAGAAGGAGACGGCGTGCAAGTAAACGCGAATGGCGTGCTGACAATTGATGATTTTCGGAACGTTGGAGAGGTGGTTGTCGGAGGCTTGGAGTTCCCGCCTCGGGAGATTGCGTCGCCAGTCGTGGTCATTGATTCAAGGGTAATAACGGGAGGAGAGCTTTTTATTGCACTGAAAGGTGAAAATGCAGACGGACACGACTTTATTGGCGCTGTTTTTGAAAAAGGCGCATCCTGGGCAATGGTCAGTCGTGAGTGGCATGAAGCGCAGGGCTCTGTGGAGCCGCCACCCGGAAAGGGTTTTATTGTCACCGACGACACGGTCGCAGGGTTGCAGCAGCTCGCCATGCTGTACAGAAGCAAATTTTCGATTCCTGTTGTGGCTGTCGGCGGTAGCAATGGAAAAACCACCACCAAGGAGATGGTTGCGTCGGTTCTTGGAACCGTTTTTTATGTTCATATGAGTCAAGGCAACCGAAACAACCATCTCGGCGTTCCTTTGACTCTGTTGCAGCTTAGGTCTGATACGGAGATTGCTGTTGTCGAAATGGGCATCAATCATCCGGGAGAGATGGCATTGCTTGCTGAAATCGTAAAGCCGACTCATGCTCTTTTGACGAATATCGGTCATGAGCATCTGGAGTTTCTTCTTGATCTTGACGGGGTTACTGCAGCTGAAACCCAACTGTTCGGTTATCTGAACCAGAACGGAGGCACCGCTTTTGTCAATACCGATGATCCTCGGCTCAACGCGGCTGGGGTCGGGCTTTCAGGGAGCGTCAATTATGGCGTTGCCAACATTGCGTCACATACCTGCTGGGCTGAGGATATTTCGGTAAACAGGGACGGCATGATCTCTTTTCGGTTATGCTCAACTGTCGGTACAGAAACGGTAACTCTGAACTTTACCGGAAGGCATAATGTCATCAATGCCATTGCGGCTGCTGCAGTCGGGCAGCATTTCGGTCTTTCACTCCGCCAGATTCGGGAGGGACTTGAGCGTCTTGCTCCTGCTCCTGGCTGGAAACGGCTTGAGGTTGTGGACTCGTGCGGCATCAGAATCCTCAATGATACCTACAATGCCAATTCGGATTCTATGCGCAGGGCAATTGATGCGCTTTGTGATATGCCATGCGCAGGTCATAGGATTGCGGTTCTGGGTGATATGCTTGAACTTGGAGTGGCCGGAGATGTTGAACATGAAGCCATTGGCCGCTATATTCAGCAGAGCTCAGTTGACTTGCTCTTTACCTTTGGAGAGAGTGCCCGGATTTTTGGCCTTGAGGCTCCACAAGTATTCAGGGGTCATTTCGAGAACAGGGAAGAACTTCTTGCGGCATTGCTGACCGTGTTGCAGGATGGTGATATTCTGCTTTTCAAAGGGTCAAGAGGAATGAAACTTGAGCAGGTTGTTGAGGCACTCATTAACGCAAGAACCATAAAAAGGTAAGAATACGGTATGCTTTATTATCTGTTGAAGTACATAGACGATATATTCGATCCTCCGGGACTGCATGTTATTGAGTATCTCACGTTCAGGGCAAGCGCAGCAGGAATTACGGCTTTGCTGATTATTCTTTTTGTGGGTCCTGGATTTATCCGTTACTTGAAATCCCGTTTTATTGAGCCCATCAAGGAAGAAGCTCCGCCGGAGCATAAAAAGAAAAAGGCGTTACCGACGATGGGAGGACTGCTTATTATCTTTTCTATTGAACTTTCTGTGTTGCTCTGGTCAAAATTTATTGATCCGCACGTCTGGCTGATCATGTTGGCCATTCTTTGGATGGGGATCATTGGTTTTATTGATGACTACCGAAAGGTGGTACTGAAAATCAAGGGTGGGCTTTCGGCTCGTTACAAGCTTATCGGGCAGGTCACACTCGGCCTGGTTATCGGGATCTACACCTGGTATGATCCGGTTTTTTCAGTGCTCCAGTCGACGACAACGGTGCCTTTTTTCAAGCATCTGACCCTGGATTACGGTTATTTTTATATTCCGATCGTCATCTTTATCATTACCGCTGTATCGAATGCGGTCAATCTTACCGACGGCCTTGACGGTCTTGCTGCAGGAAGTTCGGCTATTGTGGTTATGGGTCTTGGCGCTTTTTCCTACCTTGCAGGAAATGCGGTCTATGCAGCCTACCTCAATATTCCCTTTATTCCCGGAGGCGGGGAGGTTGCCGTGGTCAGCATAGCGATTGCCATGGCCTGTGTGGGTTTTTTGTGGTTCAACTCCAATCCGGCCGAGATTATCATGGGCGATACCGGCTCTCTTGCTCTCGGCAGTGCCATTGCCGTTATCGCGCTGTTGATCAAGCAGGAACTGCTCTTGCCGTTGATTGCCGGTATATTTTTTATTGAAGCACTTTCAGTCTCTCTCCAGGTTCTTTATTTCAAGTACACGAAAATGAGTTATGGACAGGGCCAAAGGATTTTTTTGATGGCGCCTCTTCATCACCATTTTCAGTTGAAAGGGTGGGCTGAACAAAAAATCGTGATAAGGTTCTGGATTTTGACCATTCTTTTTTTTCTTGCCAGTCTTATGACGTTAAAACTCAGGTAACATAGTTATGGATCTGAAGGGTAAACGGGTATCGGTTATTGGAGCAGGGAAAAGCGGCATTGCTGCTGCGGAACTGCTCCGGTGCCAGGGGGCAACGGTGCTGGTCAGCGAGCTTGGCAGGATCGGAGCGGAGGAGGCAGAGCGTCTCCGGGAGTTGCAGATCCCCTTCGAACAGGCGGGTCATTCGGAACGTGTGTACGACGTTGATTTTTGTGTCATCAGTCCAGGAATTCCGCCTTATGCTGAGGTTGTAAAAACCATGCAGGCAAGAAGCATTCCGCTCTTTAGTGAGATCGAGATAGCGAGCCGTTTTTGCAAAGCAAGGATTGTCGGTATTACGGGTACAGATGGAAAAACCACAACATCGACCCTTATTCATTGCATTTGTGAAAAGGATGGTCTTCAGAACGGATACAGGGCATACAGTGTCGGAAATATTGGCGTGCCGTTTTCTTCGATGGTGCTGGACATGCATGCCGGCGATATTGCTGTAGTCGAGTTGAGCAGCTACCAACTGGAGCGTTCCCCAACGTTGCGGCCTGACGTCGCCGTTATTACTAACATTACGCCGGATCATCTCGACCGTTATGCTGGCGATCTCAGCCGCTATGCTGCGGCAAAGTTCAGGATTTATGCAAACCAGGGCGCAGGTGATACGCTTATCTATAATGAGGATGATCCTCTGCTCAGGGAACATTTTGCCAATAAGGAACGCTTCCCGTTCAGGATTATGCCGTTTGGCATGGAACTTGTTGCCGGAGGAGTGCCGGCATCCCGTCTTGTTTTTCTTGAGGGCGACACTCTTGTTGTCCGTACGGTCGATGGCAATGAGCCTGTGCTCTTGACATCAGAGTTCCTGAAAAACAGTTTTCACGGAAGGCACAATATCTCCAACGTGCTTGCGGCTGTTGCGGTTGCCAGGGCTTTGGGCATTGATAATGAGATGGTTCGTCTTGCTCTCAGGGAGTTCAATGGCGTGGAGCATCGCCAGGAATATGTCATGACCATTAACGGGGTTGACTGGGTCAATGATTCAAAAGCAACAAACATCAATGCCATGCGTACAGCTCTTGCTGCGGTTCCCGATACGGCTGTGCTTATTGCTGGAGGAAGGGATAAAGGAAACGATTATGCATCAATTGCCGCGCTTGTCCGGCAAAAGGTCTCTTTGCTCATTGCTCTTGGTGAATCGCAGGAAAAGATTATTTCGGCCTTTAAGGGCATTGTTGCCATCAAAGCGGCGACTTCACTTGAACATGCCGTTCTGCTTGCCCGTGATGCTGCCAAGGCCGGTCAGACGGTCCTTTTTTCGCCTGGGTGCGCGAGTTTTGACATGTTCAAAAATTTTGAGGACCGCGGGATACAGTTTAAAGAATGCGTTCATCAGTTACCGTTATGGTGAAGACCAATTACAATCCCGGCACTGCAGGTGTTCCTGTTTTGGATGAGCGTTCGCTTCCTGCAGGCAAGGAGGGCTTTGCCGGAAAGTTGCTGGTACTCATTGTCTCCATTCTGATGAGCATCGGTATTGTAGTTGTCTACAGCAGCGGAGCGGGATGGGCTGTAACGAAGTACGCAAGTTCCGAGTATTTTTTGTGGCGGCAGCTTATTTTCTCTTTTCTTGGAATCGTGACGGTATTTTTCGTTGCTCAGCTCGACTATCATATTTTCTGGAAGACCAGCAAAATCATTTTGTTTGCCAGCATTCTGCTTTTGACTCTTCTTCTTGCCATGAAAGCAGTTGGCCTTATTTCCGGAGCAGCGCGCTGGATAGGTATCGGGTTGCTGAAATTCCAGGTGTCGGATTTTGCCAAATATGCCGTGATCTTTCATTTCTCACGGCTTGTCAGCGAAAAACAGGGATATATAAAGGATCTTCATACTTCATTCTATCCCATGATTCTCCTTTTGATGATCGTTGTTTCTCTTGTGGCCCTCGAACCCAATTTCAGCACAGCATCGCTTATTGCCTTGATAGGGTTTACCCTTATGTTTATCGGGGGGGTCAATATTCGTCATCTCATAACAACCATATCGCTCCTGATACCTGTTGCCGCAATTTTTGCCATTGCAGCGCCATATCGCCGAGCCCGATTGCATTCATTGGCCAGTGGTAATGCACAAGGGGCTACCTATCAGGTTGTTCAGGCATTGATCGGCCTTGGAAATGGAGGTCTTTTTGGCCTTGGTATAGGAGCCAGCAAGCAGAGGGAGCTTTATTTGCCACTCTCTTATAATGATTTTGTTTTTGTTGTTATCGGCGAGGAGTATGGGTTTGTAGGGGCCATTGCCGTCATTGCGCTTTTTGTGGGATTTTTTGTTTGTGGTCTTATTATCGCCAAGCATGCTGCGGACAATTTTGGTAAATATGTGGCAATTGGCATCACGATGGCTATCACTCTTTTCGCGTTTGTCAATATTGCTGTGGCTTGTCATCTTATGCCGACCACGGGTGTTGCGCTTCCCTTTATCAGTTACGGCGGTACAGCTCTTCTTTTTAACTCTCTCGGGGTGGGAATTCTCATGAGTATATCGCGTTACAAGAGCCCGGCGCTTAAAAGTATGGTTTCGAATGATGTTCCTCCCCAGGGGAGGAGGGTATGAACGTGCTGTTTGCCGGTGGCGGAACGGGTGGACATTTATATCCGGCTGTCGCCATGGCCGGAGAACTCAGGAAGCTGGTGCCGGTCGCTGAGATTTCTTTTGCCGGTACGACCACGGGTATTGAGGCCACTGAAGTACCGAGACTCGGCTACCGGTTGCACCTTATTCCGGTCAGAGGCTTGAAACGGGGAGGGTCACTTGCTGATCTTATTGCCAATATTGGCGTGGTGGCTGATTTTGTTGCGGCACTTGGGCGTGCTGTTGCCCTGATCAAGAGGGAGTCGCCTGATGTCGTTGTCGGTACTGGTGGATTTGTCAGCGCACCGCTGCTGCTTGCCGCTCAGCTTATGGGAAAAAAAACACTCATTCAGGAGCAAAATGCATTTCCCGGCGTGACGACAAAGCTTCTCGCTGTATTGGCCAGTGAAGTGCATCTCTCCTTTGAAGAAGCCCGCCGCTTTCTGGTAAAAAAAAAGCAGCTCTTTGTTTCCGGTAATCCTGCACGGTCGTTTGCATTGCAGCACGCTGTTCTGTCAAGGAATCAATTTTCGCTGTACGAAGATCGTCCCACCCTTCTTGTTTTTGGAGGAAGCCGGGGAGCTCGCTCGATAAACAATGCCGTGCTTCATGGTCTCAATGACATTACAGCATCAGCAAATCTTATTTGGCAGACCGGAGCACTCGACTTCGACCGGATAAAGAGTCAGGTCAAGTCGTCCCCTTATGTGTGGATTTCTCCATATATTGAAGACATGGGAGCGGCATACGGTGCCGCCGATTTGGTTTTGTGTCGTGCGGGGGCTTCATCTCTGGCTGAACTGACCAATATTGGCAAGCCGTCAGTGCTTGTCCCTTATCCTTACGCGACCGGAGACCATCAGCGTCATAATGCACGGGCGCTTGTTGCAGGAGGCGCGGCAATGGTTGTTGATGATGATTGTCTCGGACACCAGAACTCAATCAAAGATATTCTTGAACTGCTGCATGATGCCGCGAAATTGGGAAGGATGGGCGCGGCATCCCTGAAGCTGGCATATCCCGATGCCGCCCATAAGCTTGCGTTGCGCATCATCAGCCTTGCAAAAAAAAATTAAGAGAGAGGATTTATACATCATGGAATTGGGAAAAACAAAAAGCGTCCATATTGTCGGTGTCGGTGGTGCTGGAATGAGTGCTATAGCTGAGCTGCTTCTGAAGTCGGGTTTCAGGGTCACCGGCTCTGATCTTTTGTCTGGCGAGGTGACCGACAAGCTTGTCGAGCATGGGGCAATAATTTATCAAGGGCACCGTGCTGAACAGGTAGCTTCGTGTGATGTTGTGGTATACTCATCCGCGATCAGGTCGGAGGAGAACATTGAAGTCATTGCAGCCGCAAAAGCAGGCATTCCTGTTATCAAGCGGGATGAGATGCTTGGTGAGCTCATGCGCTATAAGTACGGAATATGCATTGCAGGTACCCATGGCAAAACAACGACGACAGCCATGATCGCCACCATGCTCATTGAGTCCGGCGAGTCGCCGACGGTTATGATTGGCGGGATATCGGACTATCTGAAAGGCAGTACCGTGGTTGGGGAGGGAAAATTTATGGTTATTGAGGCCGATGAATATGACCGGGCCTTTTTAAAGCTTACCCCGACCATTGCCGTTGTCAACAGCCTTGAGTCGGAACATATGGATACCTATGGCACGCTTGAAGAGCTGAAACAGGCGTTTATTACTTTTGCCAATAAAGTACCTTTTTACGGGCGGGTAATCTGTTGTGTCGATTGGCCTGAGATCAGAAATATTATTCCCTTGATGAATCGTCTTTATACCACATTTGGTATTGATGAGCCGGCTGATGTTATGGCATCGGACATGGTGTTTGAAGAGCAGCGCACCAGCTTTTCTATTCAGGCATACGGCCAGGAGTATAGGGATGTGTGCCTGAATGTGCCGGGACGTCATAATGTACTCAATGCTCTGGCAGCTTTTTCGACAGGACTTGAGCTTGGAATCATGCCGGAGTCGCTTATTGCCGGTCTTGGTCGGTACAGCGGCATGAGGCGTAGATTTCAGGTGAAATATGATAATGGTCACGGGCTTATGGTGGTGGACGATTATGCCCACCATCCTTCAGAAGTCAAGGCCACCGTCAAAGCGGCCAAAAGCGGATGGCTTGATTCCAGGGTAGTTGCAATTTTTCAGCCACACCTTTTTTCCCGAACGCAAGAGTTTGCCAGTGAATATGGCTGGGCGCTTTCACGGGCGGATATGGTTTATGTTGCTGACGTCTATCCTGCCCGTGAGCATGCTGCAGATTATCCGGGCGTCGATGGTGAGTTGGTGGCTGCTGCAGTCAGGAAGGCCGGTGGAAAGCAAGTTGAATATATTGCTGATATGGAGAGTCTCTTTTCAGCTCTCATGGAGTTGTCAGTCAACGGAAACATGCTTCTGTTCATGGGTGCAGGCGATATTACCCACCTTGCCTCGAGAGTTGCCGAAAGTTGCCGGCAGAGTAATCCGGCTTAATGTGGAGGAGTTCTCATATCGGTAAGGGGTATCTTGAACAGATTTGAAAAAGCTTTCTTTTATGTCGGAATCTGAATACAGGGAAAATTCTCAATATTCGTTCGAGCCCGACGCTCGAGGAACCCCGGCAAAGTCCGATGGGAGTGATTCCCTGCCAGCTAAAAGCGGAAGCAGGGTTACCCGGGTATTTATTTTTTTCATGGTTCTTGCCGCTCTTGTTGCGCTGGCATCCTATGCCTCACGCTGGAAAAAAGGGGTGCTTGTAAGGGACTTTGTTGTCGATGATACCTCTATGATTTCTGAGCGGGAGATTATCTCGCGCGTGAGCGATTTTAAGGGCTGTAATCTGGAGAAGCTTGATACAAAAGAGCTGAAAAAGAGGATCAGTACGATTCCCTATCTCAGGGATGCCGAGATTAGCAAGGAGCTGAACGGGATTGTCCGTATCAGGGTGTTCGAGCGTCAGCCAGTGGCCGTAACGGTTATTGATGGCGGGCAGATGGTTATTGATCGTGAAGGATTTCTCTTGCCGGAAAAGAAGGAGCTGGCTGACCGGTTTCCGAAATTGCTGAAAGTTGAAGGGATAACACGGCTGCAAGTTGCCGGCAACGGACTGCGGCAACTTGACAGGCGTGATTTGGATCTGATTAGGCTGTTTCTTGCTGCGCTTTTGCAGACTGATTATGCAAGCCTGCTTATCGCTGAGCTTCATTTTGAAGGCAACAATATGGCATGGTGCGTTACGGCTCAGTCTCCCATCCGTTTTATTGTCGGTAATGATGGGAACTACAAGGAAAAGTTGAGAAAATTTGAGATATTCTGGAAAAAAGTGGTTTCAAAAAAAGGTTTTGACTCTTATGAGACTGTGGACCTGAGGTTCAAAGACAGGATTTTTACCAGGGATTCCGTATCTCCGGTTGTACCACAGGATGTTTTCCTATGATAATTATGCAAGAATAGAACAATGCTGAAAAGCAATATTGCCGTAGGTCTTGATATTGGAACAACAAAAGTATGCGTTGTTGTTGCCGAAAAAGATGAAATAGGAAAACTCAACGTTCTTGGAAAAGGACGTTCTAATTCCGATGGACTTCAACGGGCGACCGTTGTTAATATCAACAAGACCGTAGCCGCTATCAGATCTGCTGTTGCTGACGCTGAACGGGAGTCATCCATTCGTATCCATGGTGTCAATGTTGGTATTTCAGGGGCTCATGTCCATTGTATCCATAGTAATTCTGAAATCAGCATCAATCAGACCGGGATTGTTAATGATTCTGATGTAAAGCGCTTTCTTGAAAAGGCCAAGACCAATATCCGGTATCTGGATATCGATCATGAAATTATTCATGTCATTCCGCAGGAGTTTATTGTAGACGATCAGGAGGGACTGCTTGACCCGATAGGGATGGCTGGGACGACGATGAGGGGCAGTGCCTATATTGTGGTTGGCCTGAGAACAAAGATCCGTAATATCAAGCAGTGTGTCGAGAAAGCCGGACTTGAGATCAGTGCTCTGACGTTTGAGCCGGTGGCATCCGGAATGGCTGTCATGAAAGAACGTGAGAAGAAAAGCGGTGTAGTCGTTATTGATATTGGTGGCGGAACGACGGAGGTAGCTATCTATATTGATGGGGCGATTCGTTTTTCAGAGGTCATCAAGGTTGCTGGCAACGATGTAACTCATGATATTGCACACGGGGTCAGGGCTCTCTACGAGGTTGCCGAAGAGCTGAAAATAAAGTATGGTTGCGCATACAGCAAGCTCAGCGGTGATGATGATGAGCTTCTTATTGAGGGTATTGAAGGTCGGGCCCAGAAATCTGTTCCGAAGAGTTCGCTGACGATGATCATTGAGGCTCGGATGATGGAGATTCTGGAGCTTGTTCGTGACTCGGTTCAGCGGTCGGGTTATTATGAATATCTCAATGCAGGCGCTATAATAACGGGTGGAGGTTCTCTCTTACCGGGGACGGAAGAGCTCGCTCATGATGTTTTTGGTCTTGATGTTCGTATCGGCTATCCGGAAGGAGTATCAGGGGGAATCAAGGGTTCTGTCAATAATCCCATGTACGCAACGGTGATGGGTCTTGTCGCCCATGCGTTTCAGTACAATCTTTCAGTGGATCACAGTTTTGCTTCAACAGCAGAGGTGCGCCCGGTTGAACCACCTGCGGGAATCCAGGAAGAGCCTGTGGCACAGGAGCAGAATCCGGCAGTAAAAAAAATTGGTGACAGGCTGAAGAAATTCTGGGATAATTTATGAAGAAAAAGCAAATAAGAGCCTTTTAAAGGGGAGAACTGATAAAATGGCATTTGAGCTTGATCCAGGCCTGTTTGACAGTGACCAGGGCAAAGTTGTTACCATAAAAATTGTCGGCGTCGGCGGTTGCGGCGGCAATGCGGTAAACAATATGATTGACCGTAAAATCAGTGGTGTTGAGTATATCGTCTTCAATACCGATCGCCAGGCGCTTTTGAACTCGAAAGCTCCGCTCAGGGTGCAAATTGGCAAGAAAGCGACGAACGGGCTTGGTGCCGGAGCTGATCCAGCCAAAGGCCGTCAGGCGGCAGAAGATGACCGCGAAATTATTGCCGCTCAGCTTCGTGGAGCTGATCTTGTTTTTATTGCGGCAGGCATGGGCAAGGGTACCGGTACGGGCGCCGCTCCGGTGATTGCCTCTATTGCGCGAAATATGGGTATTCTAACTATCGGTGTCGTGACCAGGCCGTTTAACTTCGAAGGTCAGGTCAAGGCGAACATTGCAGATGGTGGTATCATCGAACTGCGAAAATACATCGATACCCTTATTCTTGTTGAAAATGAGAAGATCCTCAGCATTGCTGAAGAGGGCGTAAGCGCTACTGAAGCGTTTAACATGGCAAACGATGTTCTTTACCGCGCAGCCAAAGGTATTGCCGATATTATTACCCGTCATGGGCATGTCAATGTTGACTTTGCCGATGTCCGCAGTATTATGGCCGGTGCCGGGGATGCGGTTATGGGCTCTGCTGCTGCTGCAGGTGAACGCCGTGCATTGAAAGCCTCATCGGATGCTCTCAACAGTCCTCTTCTTGAAGGAGTCTCAGTAAAGGGAGCCAAAGGAGTACTGGTCAATATTACCGGTGAGGTCACCATGAGGGACATGTCGGATGCGATGAACTATATTGAGGAGCAGGTGGGCAGTGATGCCAAGATTATCAACGGTTATGTTGACGAAATTCAGGTTTCAGGTGAAATCAGGGTAACGGTTATTGTAACCGGTTTCAAGCGAAAGGCGCAAACTGAGGGAACTGCACCTGCGGTGCGGCAATTTGTTGCCCCGATGCCTGGGATCAGGCTTGGGCAGGCCTCATCACCATTTCGGCAGAATACATCTCTTAATCCTGAACGTCAGGAGGAGGATCTGCGCATTCCGGCCTATATCAGAAGGCAGTTGTCCATCAGTGATCCGCATGAGGTTGGTGGGCAAAAAAATTCAGGGCTAGATAGTGATTATAATCCGCCGCTTGCGGGAGGCAGAGGGGAACACGAAGATAAAATTCAGAAAGGCTTGTCAGACACTCCGGCATATCTGCGCCGAAAAAACAGTGGAGCCTGATTTGGCTTTTCCAATCTAGAATAATAAAGGGTTTCATGAATTATCGTACGCTTTCCGCAGAAGATGCGGTAGCCAGAATTAAATCGGGAGACAGGGTTTTTTTGCATACTGCGGCAGCAACACCGCAGCGATTGATAGAGGCAATGGTTCTGCGATCGGAAGAGTTGAGAAATGTTGAAATCATCAGTCTTCACACCGAAGGTGATGCTCCTTATGCAAGGCCGGAATACCGTGAAAGTTTCAGGTTGAATGCTCTGTTTGTGGGTAGAAATGTCCGCAAGTCGGTTCAGAATGGTGATGGTGATGCTATTCCGGTTTTTCTCAGTGATGTACCGTCTCTTTTCTATAACAAGGTGCTTCCGCTTGATGTGGCACTTGTTCACGTCTCTCCGCCGGACAAGCATGGCTACTGTTCGCTCGGGGTTTCGGTCGATGCTTCTCTGGCTGCCGTGCAGTCCGCAAAGCTGGTTATTGCACAGGTGAACCCGAACATGCCCCGCACCCATGGTGAAGGCATGCTGCATACAAGCAAGATTCATGCAATGGTGGATGTGGACGATCCCCTTCTTGAGACCCAACGAGGTGCCTTGAGTGATGTTGAAATTCGTATTGGTCGCCATATCGCATCCATTGTCGAGGATGGTGCCACGCTGCAGATGGGAATTGGCGCAATTCCTGATGCTACACTTGCTGCGCTTTCCGGACACCGGGATCTTGGTATTCATTCAGAGATGTTCTCTGATGGCGTGATTGATCTTGTTGAAAAAGGAGTGATCAACGGTCGCAAAAAGGGAACGCACAAGGAAATTATTGTTGCAAGCTTTCTTGTCGGGTCTCGTCGGCTTTATGATTTTGTTGACGATAATCCACTCGTGGAAATGCTTCCCTCCGATTATGTTAACGATACACGGGAAATCAGGAAAAATCCGCGGGTGACAGCAATTAACAGTGCTCTTGAAATTGACATGTCCGGTCAGGTATGTGCTGATTCTATCGGCCAGAAATATTATTCCGGTGTTGGCGGGCAGATGGATTTCATCAGGGGAGCAGCACTTTCCGAAGGGGGCAAGCCCATTATTGCCTTGCCGTCAACCACAAAAAGCGGTCTTTCAAGGATTGTCCCCCATCTTAAGCCAGGTGCCGGTGTTGTTACCACAAGGGCTCATGTGCAGTATGTGGTTACTGAATTCGGGATCGTTAATCTGCATGGCAAAAATCTTCGCCAGAGAGCGGAGGCGCTTGCAAGTATCGCTCATCCTGATTTCAGAGAGGATATTTGTCGGCAGGCCCATGACCTTTATGGTTCCTATGGCCGAACCAGCATGTAGAAAAAAAGGGAGTTTTTTGCCACAAACAAAAGACTCCCTTTTCAGTTTTGGCACCATGATCATTCAGGCCGATTTATCCCTGCACGTTGATACCGATCAGACTGACCATACGGCCGGTTATCCCCTGATCGCGCCGGTAGGAAAAAAACAGGTTGCTGTCGCGCACTGAGCAGAAGGGAGAGTGTTCGATATGTAAGGGCGGAATTCCTGATGCAAGCAGTTGCCGGTAGTTAGCCATTCCCAAGTTTAGGCTGTATTTTTCGTTTTCCTGGCCGAGGGGTGATTGCAGGCAGCAATCTGACGGAAACCTCATGGCTACCTCTCGCCCGACCTCATAAGCCTCAGGTGAAATCCCTGTACCGATATAGGCAAGGCACTCTGCCGGTACGGAGTTAAAGCGGATCTGCATGGCTTCAATCGTTTTCATCACAATTCCTCCGGCACTCCCTTTCCAGCCGGCATGAACTGCGCTGGAAACATTATGTCGCGGATCGTAGATGAGCACTGGATAGCAGTCAGCAGTGAAGACGCAGAGAAAGAGATTCTTTTTATTCGTAATAAGTGCATCATAACCCCGGTAATGTCCAGGCTTTTCAGCGGTGAGTATAGCTGTGCCGTGTACCTGATCGGAGTAGACTAATTGCCTGGGGTCAATGCCGCTTGCAGCGCAGAGGCGCAGGGTGTTTTCATGGACGTTGTCTGTCAAATCCCCGGTATTTCTTCCGAGGTTCAGTGATGAGTAGGCTCCTTCGCTTACTCCGCCATTTCTGGTACTCTGCAACGCAATAAGTTCACGGTATTGGCGAAAGCACTCCGGTACTATATACTCTGTTGGTGGTGGGTTGATTCTGCTTGTTGTTATCGGGTCCATGGAGTTCTTTTTAAGGATTTTCCGCTATTGCCTGTATCACCCGCCGTTATAACCGGAAAAGCGTATGTGAACTAAAATAGGGATTTTTCTCCACGGTCTCTTTTTAATTGGAGGAAGAATTTTCGGTAAAGGTTCTTTATTTCAGGAAGAGTATTATCTTCAAGGCATTGGCTTAAGCCGATTGTCCGCTGATGGTCTGATTTTTTTATGGAGTGAACGGTGTTGCCAGTCAGAATGTAAACAAGGGCTCTTGATGATGCAAAAACCTGACGAGGAAAGGTTTTCCGATAATTTAGGCCGTTCTGCCCGTGCGCTTTCTGATTATATGGGTCTTGGCCTGCAGATTGCGGCCAGCTTTGCTTTTTTTGTCTTGATCGGATATTGGGCCGACACCAATTTTGGCACCTCACCGTGGTTGTTTTTGTTCGGAGTTTTGGTCGGCATGCTTGGCATGGCCCTTCTTCTCATGAAGGTCGTGCGGGCGGCAAACAAAAAAAAATAGTGAATTCGGCGCTCGTTATGGTTGTTAATCAAGAAAGAAACAGGAGATATGAAGCCAATATTTGAATTTTTTATTAAGTTATGTATCTTATCCTTCGTTTTATGGGGGGGGATTTTTTCACTCCTTGGGAGTGGGGCGATTGACCTTCACTCGATCTTTCTTGCCTGGATAATGGTTGTTGTCAATACCATAGCAGGCTACTTGCTCTTTGATTATGCGATTGATAAGGAATCAGCGGTATTCACCAAGTTTGTTTTTGGTGGCCTGACAGTCAGGCTGCTCCTCTTGATGGTGCTTGTTGCGGTCATCATTGTCAAAAATCTGGCAGTTATCAATGATTTTGTCTTCTCATTTTTTGCTTTTTACTGTATTTATGTGATCGTTGAGATTCTTGGGTATCAAAAGAAAAACAAACAGAAAAAGAATACTGCATGAAACGGGTAAACGTCATACGGGTTAAGGCTCTTCTCAAGGTTATTGCAATTTTGGTGCCACTTGCGCTGAATGTTAACAGCCTTGCTGCTGCTCCGGCAGTTTCTTCGGTTGGCGCGTCACGGGATGTCGTAGCAGTCCCTGCAGTTAAGGACCTGCATAGTGATGCTCAGTCGGCTCCTGAAGAGGAAAAAGCCGGTGATGTGATCATGCATCATATTCTTGATAATAATGTTTTTGCCTTTGATCCTTTTGGAGAGGTTCACCTCCCCAAACTCCCTCCGATAGCCGGTATTGATATTTCCATTACCAAGCATGTGGTCATGCTCTGGCTTGTTTCGGCAGCACTTTTGATTGTCTTTTCCATTGTGGGAGGCAAATACAAGAACATGACTCCCCGTAACGCTCCTAAGGGACTGGCCAACGCTATGGAGGCGCTTGTAGAATTCATCAGGGTTGATGTGGCCAAGTCAAATATCGGTCATGGCTATGAAAAGCATCTTCCTTACCTGCTTACGGTTTTCTTTTTTATCCTGTTCTGTAACCTGTTGGGCCTCATCCCTTACGGAGCAACAGCGACCGGTAATGTCAACGTCACGCTCACCCTTTCCGTATTCACCTTCTTTGTCACCCAGATTGCCGCATTCAAGGCTCATGGTGTCAAAGGGTATCTTCAGCACTTGACGGCAGGGACTCACTGGTCACTCTGGATTATCATGGTCCCCATTGAGATAATCGGACAGTTTACAAAGCCGTTTGCGCTTACGGTTCGACTCTTTGCCAACATGACGGCAGGTCATATCATTATTCTCAGCTTGATCTTTATCAGTTTTATTCTGAAAAGTTATATCGTCGCTGTAGCCGTTTCAGTGCCTTTTGCCATTTTTATCTATCTGCTTGAGCTGTTCGTTGCGTTCCTGCAGGCATTCGTTTTCACCATGCTATCAGCGCTCTTTATCGGTCTTGCTACTGCGCATGAAGGACATGACGAGCATGTGGCAGAAGTAGCGCATCATTGAAGTGATCTGCAAGATTATTGATGACAAGTCTT
>SESG01007288.1_pt1 | contig 21191 bp, 23 predicted proteins | sample 3171421 | NCBI WGS metagenome assembly SESG01 (sample SAMN10866946, study PRJNA518727) | freshwater metagenome | biome: subpolar coniferous forest; feature: holomictic lake; material: water; isolation source: holomictic Lake 227, 6 m and 8 m depth | place: Canada: near Kenora, Ontario | collected... | reverse complement strand
GAAAACAAACTTATTCCTTGCATCAAATCGAACTGCCTTTACAGCACAGTACTTGTTGATCGGACTCTTATATATATCGCTGCTTCTTACTGCAAAACAGCTTGTAGAACTTTCATTGTCTTATCTCCGCCTTTTGATTTTACATAGTCCAGAATAACGGGGGTAAATTTATCCAACATGTCCGCGTTCATTCCGAGTTTGGAAAAGCTATTGGTGAGGCTTGCCACTTTGCTTAAGGCTGGAGCATCTTTCTCAATTAGGGAAGATGCACTTCCCAGCATTCCATTATCGCTTTCGGTTTTTGGCGCGGCCTTCATCATCTTATCGATACCGGGAACAGCTTTGGCTATCTGGGCAAACTTGCTCTTGCTTAAATTCTGCTTGGCCATATTGAATATCGCGCCGGACCCTCCGGTTGCCTGCTCGTCTGTTACTCCCAGTTTGCTAGTTAGTGATTTAACCAAACCCAAGTCTGCGGCCAAAGCCGCCGAGTTTACATTGATCATTATTCCCAATACGAAAGTAACACTCATCATCAAAATTGACTTTTTCATAGACTTCTCCTTTCTTTAGTTCAATTTGTTTTAGCAAATAATTTTATCACACTTAGCGAATTAATATGTAAGCATTTCGTTTCGTGATGCTTTAATTGGCAAAATAAGAAAAAGCAGCGGGCATGGAGTATATATTTCATTCTAAGTTTGCCCCTAATGCATAGTTTGTCTAATTACTGTAATTATACCCATCATCATACTAATTTATTTTATATCATAATCAGTAATAAGATGTATATCAATTATTGCCAGTTGAAATGTTGTGTACTTGTCAATTTTAGTGGATGAAATATTTTGATGATTTGTGTTTGAAATGATTATCTGCCAGCGGCATTGAATTATTACTTGTTTAAATGGCATATCCCAAATGATCTTTGGAATATGCCATTTAAATTTATGCTGTTGTTTTTTATGACTTCATGCCAGCGGGAACGGTCATCCCGAGAGTTTCCATAGCTTTCACGATTTTATCTTTTACTGAAGTTCCTACAGCTACAGCATCATTAATTTTTCCAGCCTTAAAGCTTTCCTGCGCTTTGTTCCAATCCTCTTTAACAGAGGCAAGCACTGATTTAACCTCAGTAAATTTTTCAGCAGTTATACTTGCAGGAAGTTTTTTGGATTGGGAAAGAATATCTACACGGCTCTGTATAGCTTCTACCATTTTTGGAACTCCGGCACTTAAAATTGCCCACTTTGCAGTCAATTCTGCTGATTCTTTAGCTTTGCTACATGCAATCAACATCATGGAGCTTACAAACAGAATAACTACCAAACTAACAATTGTCTTCTTCATAATTTTTCCCTTTCATTGTTACTAATTTGTTTACAATTGAAAAGATAACTCAACGCAAAATACTAATGGCTGTGTTTACAATATTTACTTTTATGGAATTCGTAGTTTCTGCCCCACGTTGATGAGATCAGGATTTTTAAGAATATCCTTATTCGCTTCAAATATTTTTTTGTAAAGACTGCCATCACCGTAAAAGCTTTCAGCGATTTTCCAGAGGGTATCTCCTTTTTTGACCACATGGTACTGTGTAGCATCAAATTGTTCATCGGCCATTTTATTTCACCTCCTTTAAAATCAAGAGGTTGCCCCTGCTCAACCACAGGAGCAACCTCTAACTTAGATTATCTTAAAGCAGGTTATTTCTTTTTTGGTTCAGTTTTCTTGGCTTCGGCCTTTTTTGCGCCTTTAACTTCGATGGCTGTTGCCTTCATCGTATAGTCGACAGTCACTTTAGAGCCGACTTTTAAATCGCCTGTAACCTTCGTTGAGGCATCGCGTGCGATTTCCCATTTGTCCTTGCCTTTTTGAACAATAATGGTATCGGCTTTAACTTCCAGAACCGGACCGGTTACCTGATAAGTTTTGGGTCCGGCGGCAAAAGCCACTGCAGCAACAAACATTAAAGCAAATGCAACAATCAAAATCTTTTTCATAAATATTACTCTCCTTTATAGTTCTAAATCTAATAAAAAGCTATTATGCACTTCCTAACTACTACATCACAACACAAGATAATCTTTGACTGTATCAAAAGTTTTTTGTTTGATTCCTTTGATCTTCATAATATCTTCGACTGACTTATAAGGTCTGCCATCAATAATCGCCTGAGCCTTCACCGGCCCAATTGCAGGCAATGCTTCCAGTGTAGCTTTATCAGCCGTGTTAATGCTTATTTTTGTTCCCGGAGCAAGCTTAGTAGCTGCAGATTTAGAGGCTGTTTTTGCTTCTTTGACTGGCTTGGAATCAGCTACAGTCGCTGCGGTTGATGCAGCGGCAGATGCCGTACCAACAGTAACTAAAGGCTTTATTTTATCTATTACTTTTGCGCTAAGCCCGGCTTTGGAAAGGTCATCCGTTGATTTATAGGGACGTCCGGCTACGATCTTCTTGGCAGTTGCCGCGCCTACACCCGGAAGTGCCTCCAACTCTTTTTGCGAAGCATTGTTGATGTCAACCAGTCCGCCAATAGCCTTCTGTGTTTTAGCATCAGCCTTGGCAGCTGTCGTCACCGCTGTTGATGCCGCAGATGAGCCTGCACCAACTGTAACCAAAGGCTTTATTTTGTCAACTACTTTTGCGCTGAGCCCGGCTTTGGAAAGGTCATCCGCTGATTTGTACGGACGTCCGGCGATGATCTTCTTTGCTGAAGCTGCTCCTACACCCGGAAGTGCCTCTAAATCTTTTTGCGAAGCATTGTTGATGTCCACCAGTCCGCCAATAGCCTTCTGTGTTTTAGTATCAGCCTTGGCAGCTGTCGTCACCGCTGTTGATGCCGCAGATGAGCCTGCACCAACTGTAACTAAAGGCTTTATTTTGTCAACTGCTTTTGCGCTAAGCCCGGCTTTGGAAAGGTCATCCGCTGATTTGTACGGACGTGACGCGATGATCTTCTTTGCTGAAGCTGCGCCTACACCCGGAAGAGCTTCCAACTCTTTTTGCGAAGCATTGTTGATGTCCACCAGTCCGGCTACGGCCTTCTGCGTTGCAGCCTTTTTAGCTGCCTGTACTGATGTAGCTCCCGGTCCCATCATTAACGCAGCACTGATGAGCAAACCAAAAGACAATAAACAAAAATGCTTAAACGACATACTTCTCATTTTTTTCAACATCCTATCCTCCTTTTTTATTTTTGCTTCCAAACAATCACTCAATAACTTTAATTGTAGAGTTAAAAAAGGGGGGGGGCCGCTCTTATGCGGGGCTGACCTTCAGAGACGGACCGTCCCCCTGTTAACAGGCTAGAGTCCTTTCAAAAATGTTCCTAAAATTAGTAATACAAATCCGACTACAACTAACCAAAAAGCGTAAACAGAAAGTACAGGGATGGCCACGAAATGAGCTACAATGCCAAGTGCTCCAACAATCAACGAAATCAACCATGTTATTTTTTTTGGTGCATTAAGTTTCATGATATTTGTCTCCTTTTTTGTAATTAAATGATTCCCTTCTTGCCCCATAGCCACTATGACCAGTCGAAGAGAGCAAAGATGATTTAATATACATCCTAAAAATCAATTCAGTCAAGTATGATTACTAAAAGAGCCTTATACTGAAATTATGCCCTTGACGTGCATGAATCATTTTTTAGAAGTTCCGATAAATCGATAAATTAAGGCACCAATCACTCCGCCTACAATCGGGGCCAACCAGAAAAGCCACAGCTGCTCAATTGCCCAACCTCCTGCAAATATTCCTACTCCAGTGCTTCGCGCGGGATTAACAGAAGTATTCGTCACAGGAATGCTGATCAGGTGAATCAATGTAAGGCAAAGGCCAATTGCGATTGGTGCAAACCCTTGAGGTGCGCGCTTGTCGGTCGCTCCCATAATGACGAACAAAAACATCATGGTCATCACAACTTCCGTGATGAGCGCCGCAAGAAAGGTGTATCCTCCAGGCGAATGGGCACCGTAACCGTTCGAGGCGAAGCCTGCTGCTAAATCAAAACCTGCTTTACCGCTGGCGATAAAATAAAGGACTCCTCCAGCGACAATTGCTCCCAAAACCTGGGCGATGATGTAAGGCGGAAGTTGTTTTGCAGGAAAGCGCCCGCCGGCCCAGAGGCCAAAAGATACCGCCGGATTCAGATGGCAGCCGGATATGTGCCCAATAGCGAAAGCCATAGTCATTACTGTTAAACCGAAGGCCAATGAAACGCCTAGCAGACCAATACCAACATTGGGAAATGCAGCAGCTAAAACTGCGCTACCGCATCCACCGAGAACCAGCCAGAATGTTCCGAAAAATTCTGCACCATATATCTTCATGCTTTTCTCCTTTCAAACGTTGACGGTAATGCATTACACCGAAACCAAGTAGAAATATCGGGACGTTTAAACCGCGCCCTTGTTAGGCTTGTTTATTAAGTGCTTGCTTAATCACACCAACAATCGCCATTAACGCACCACCACCTGCACCGCCGCTAGCAACACTTCCGGCAACCGCAGAAGTATCCATACCACCAGCGCCAATAGCAACGCCTAACAATGGCAGCAACAATGGCAGTAGTTGACCACCAAGACCGCCGCCGATAATACCGGCAATCGAATTACCGACAGTGCCCAACGATTGATCCTTCATTGCGGCACCGGCAGCATTACCACCAGCTGCCCCACTGATTAACTGAATAATGATGGGTAACAAAGTTTCCATAATAATACCTCCTTTATCTATCGTTTAGTGGTTAATGTAAAATGTTCTTTTTGATAAGAACCCCCTTTTCAACATCAAAATAATAGTAGGACTAATCATTTTTTATGCCAAGGCTAACAGTCAAAGCGTATTGTCGTAATACGTTGTGAAAACAACAGCATATATTTCCGCTCGAAGTCAAGCATTATTTTCAAGGGCAGCATTTTTTGTAGCAGGAAGGATTTTGTTTTCATATACAAATGCGCAATAGTCAGGCTGGAGATTTAGTGGGAATTGCCAATTCAAATAAGCAATTATAATTCCCCATGAAGACGTGTTTTGTCAGAGTTTTCTTTTCTTATAAAGGGTTGGTGGCGCTAGATAATAAATTGATACGATATTGCAGCTAGATCGTTTTCAATGGAAGTCGAATGTAAAAGGCAGTACCTTCTTCAAGTTTTGTTTCAAAATAGATTTTCCCGCCATGTTTGTGGACAATAATGTTATGCGCTATGGCCAGCCCTTGCCCAGTCCCTTTGCCTACGTCCTTGGTTGTAAAAAAAGGATCGAAAACCCTTGATTGAATTTCTTGCGGAATTCCCGGTCCCGTATCGCGAATACATATTTCCACTTCATTGCCATCTTTTCGTGTTGCTATTTCGATACGCTCCTTCTCCGGCCCACCTTTTCCAACTTTTTCTTGTAGCGCCTGGGCGGCGTTAAGAATAATATTCAGGATAGCCTGGTTGAAATCTGCCGGATATCCCTGGACTGTCGGCAGGTCTGGGGCAAGTGTAGCGATGAGTTCTGCTGAGTATTTCCATTCGTTCCTGCTCAAGGTAATCGTGGATTCAATTGATTTATTGATGTCCAAATCGACCATGCCTTCTCCTCCGGGATGGGAGAACTCACGCATGGCCTGCACAATTTTGCTGGCCCGCTGCAAGCCGTCCAATGATTGCACGATAGCCTTTGGTATTTCTTTTTTGAGATACGCAAGATCGACATCCTCACCCTTTTTATGAATCCGGTCAATAAGTTCATGGGCAGACGGAAGCTGAGGGGAATCAATATCCGGCAAGACATCCAACATGGTGATGATGGATAGAATGTCCTGAAAAGCGCCTTGCATAAAGGTGATGTTGTCTCCGATGAATTGGAGTGGCGTGCTGAGCTCATGAGCGATTCCCGAAGCCAATTGACCTACCGATTCCAGTTTCTGAGAATAGATTTCACGAACCTCACGCTGACGCTTTTCTGTGATGTCGGTATCGCTGCCGTGGTAGCCCCGTAGTGTTCCATCGTGATTCAGAAGGGGAATGCCGCTAGTGGATAACCAAACCTGGCGGCCTTCTTTGGTTTGTGCGGTATTTTCCATATTTACAAACGTTTCCTTCCGAGCGAAGACCGCGAAGGCGGCTTTCTTGAATTCCTCGCGTTCGGATTCGGGATGCAGATCGTAGAAGTGCATCCTGCCCACCAGTTCATCCGGGCGGTAGCCCAGAACAGTCTCGGACACATAGCTTACATAGGTGTAAAGACCTTGGAAGTCAACTTCCCAAGTTATGGTGCCGCTCTTCATGGCTAACTGGTCGAACCGCTCCTCGCTTTCACGCAGGGCTTCCTCCGACTTTTTGCGGGTGCTCATGTCACTTATCGTGACGCGGCACACTGGTTTGCCTTGGTTATCCTGTGCAGCAATGGCCTCCAGATATGCCCAGAATGCCGTTTTGTTCTTCTTCACCATCCGCAATTCGCACGTCTGCGGTTTACCGGTCTCAAAGAGCTGGTTACGGTGCAAGTAATAGATTTCCTGATATTCCTTGGAGATGAACCGGCTCAATGGTTGCTTGACCAGATTTCTTTTCGTAATACCCAGCAGGGTAGCAATGGTAAGGTTGGCCTCGATGATCAATCCTTTTTCGCTGATGGTGAAATAGCCTACCGGCGCCATATCGTAGAGATCAAAATAGCGCTCATGTAAGGCTTTCAGTTCTTCCCCCGCAAGGCGCAGCTCCTCATTTTGCATTTCCACTTCAATCTGATGCACTTGTAATTCATGGAGCGTCCGCTTTATTACTGCCGGGGACATTTTTTCGATGTTTTCCGGCAACAGGGCGGCGTTCTCTCTAGTGATCTTTTCGGCCTGCTTGCGCAAATCCGCAGCTCGTCCTGAATTTGTCGCTTCCTTAGTCATAGTTCTGCCCTTTTGGATTATTGGTCTTGTACCACAAACAACTACGCCGACTGCACCGTGTCCGCGCAGGACCTTTTAAGATATGGTTGCGAGAAATAGCCCTGAAAATACAGTAAGTTAGAAAAAAAGGGGGGGGGGTAATTACTACCTTTTAGCGGAGGTGGCCTAACGAAGCAACGAAGTTCATCATTGATACCCTTAAACATTGTCCCACCCGAATTAAATGTTGATGAAAAATTATGGAAATCTGATCGGTAGCTTTTGTGTTAAGTAGCAGCCTACTCGAAAATACTTTAAAGTCAACACTAATTTAGGGGGCTGTTAAGGCGGATAAGATAACCAAAGGCGATCTTTTTAGCGCGCCGTAGTTTTTTGATTTTAGAACCTATACTCCAACTTCACGGTAATGCTCATCTGCTCCGACCATACCTTGACGCCATGATTAAAGCTATAGTCAGTATCATAAGCATCATTAACAAGACGATGAGAACCGGTTGTCTCTAGCCTGAGATAATCAGCGATAACTGTTGCACTGATGTTATCTGTAAGATCAGCCTTCAATCCCAGTAAGGCATGCCAGGCATCTCCTGTTGTATGCTCATAGGTGAGGCGATTTCCGGCTCTCAACAAATGATGATCTTTATTCTTTCCTTCTACATAGGCCCAGTCCAGTTGCATTAATAGTTTCAAGCGCGAAGCTTCTTTAATATGCGTTCCTATGTCGATAGCAGATCTTATTCCCAGTAAATAATGCCAATATGTCTGCTCAAAGCGAATACCGTCTCCGGGCAAAGACTCAGGAGGTGTTGCGCCTCCGGAAGCTGGATAGTATTGGTTGCCATCGTGAGTGAGCAGGTTGAATTGCTGCCAGCGGATTCCGATCAGCGGCCGCACATCCAGCCAATAAGGCAGGCCGATCCAATCGGAAATTTTCAAATCAAAATCCCCGCGCACGTCATAGCTTGGCTCCATACGGCATTTAGATTCAGAGTAGATCGTGAGTACATCGGGCCTGTCTTCGTCATCCCAATCGGAATCTTTAAATGCACCACTGGAATCTCCGGGAATGTTCGTCAGTGCCTCAATGCCGATAGAAATTCTGGAAAAAAAGCTACGCCTGACCTCCGCGCCTACCCAAAGACTATTGACGGGGAATTCCAGACGACTCAAGGGAGACTGATTAGGGGGAAACGGGTTGCCAAATTCGTAAGAGGTATGGCTACTAAAATAATATTTGGCCTGCAGATCAACAGACCAGGGCTTTGCAGGCGATTCCACTTCTTTTTGTACAGCCGAGGCAAGCGCAATATTGCCCAGAATCATCCATATCGTTATCAGATAAATAAATTTCGGCATAAGAGAATTAAATAATTTAATGAGGGTAACTGCTAAAAGGCCCTGACAGCTTTGTTTTCTCGGCGCGACAGGCATTATCGAAATTATCGTGTGTTTTATAAGTTTCATGAGTACCCATTACTTCCAAGGACATTATACTCAGTAGCTATCAAATATTATTTTCCAAAAGATTATCTTTTCCGGTTTTTGGAAAGTATTGTGTTTTTGCCGGACGCGGATTTGGATTTCTTTTTCAGACATTCCAGCAGAAACTTTTCTACATTGCTCTGAGATAAATTCCCAGCTAACTTTTCTTTCAACACTTCCAGAGAAATTTCAATCCGCGCGGCGCTACGATGCCCTCCGCCCTGACCGATTAAGCCACAAGCGCTTTGGGCAATTTCGCCGCAATCCTGCCTGTAGCCGTCACCACGAAATATGATAATCAGCTTTTCGTCAACGATGCCTGCCACAACAACAAAGTAAGTTTCTATCAGGCGTAAATAAAAATCGGCGATCTGAACACAGACATCAGGGCTTTCTACATCTCCCAGAAAGCCGATTCGCCTACCCCGAAAATGATTTATATGATGGAACGCATGGTCAAAATATTTTAAATAACTAATCGGTGTTTGATTTAGCTCAATGCGGCGAATGAGCCGGAGATTGCCATATTTGGTATGATAGGCGTAAGCGCTGATATCTTCAAGAAGAGTATCGCGGTCAAAATTGTCTGTATCCGTTTTGATGCCATACAAAAGCGCGGTATGCAAATTTTTTGATACTTTGACGCGGGAGCAAAGTAGATATTCTGTAAGTATAGTGGATAATGCTCCGTACCTGGGGCGAATATCTTCCAGCGGTGCTTTCCAATCGCCTTCCCGTGGATGATGATCAAATACGATGTGGGGTTGAATGAATTTTAATGAGCCGTCAAGAAAGGAGGGCTGCGCATCTATCAGGGCAATCAGCCGGTAGGAATTAATATCCACCTGATTAACCAGACGAATATTTAGCCGCATGGCTAAGGCCAAATCCTTGTTTTGCTGCCTCTTTATAGGTTCCGTGGAAACGAAAACGCTTTTGGCAAGGCCTTTTGTTTGCCGGATAATATCGTGCAGCGCCATAGCTGAAGCGATGGAATCGGGATCAGGGCTGCCGTGCATAAGCAGTAGCAGGGAATCATTGGGCTGCACCATGTCCATGAGCTTTTTAAAGTTTTGTTCTGTTTCTTTTTTGATGAGGATGGATTCGACTTGCATGATTTTAATATAAGGTGAACCGCTGTTTTAGTAAACAACAATTTTACCGGGATTATCGCTGACTACTGTGCCAACGATTGCGGCATCGGCGATGCCGCCTTGATGCAATTTTTCTATCAGGCTTTGCGCGTCTGCTGAGGAAATGCTGAAGAAGAGACCGCCGGCTGTCTGCGGATCGAAAAGAACATCTAAAATCCAGTCGGGACAAGTATCTTTCTTTTCAATCTGCGCGATTCTGTAATTCTTGTTGCGGTAAAGGCCGGCGGGAACATAGTCTGATTCGACCAGTTCCTTTATCCCGGCAAAAATAGGCACGGCTGAGGAATTAATTTGCAGACCGACATTTTCGCCCTCGATCATTTCACAGGCATGGCCTAAAAACCCGAAACCGGTGATATCGGTGCAGGCATGGATATTGGCGTGAGCAATCAAAAGCTTTGCTGCATTTTTATTGAGTTGCGTCATGCAGGCAATTGCTTTTGCCACGAGCTCGGCGTCAGCTTCACCTCCTTTGATGGCGGTACTGACAATGCCCGTGCCCAATGGCTTGGTCAAAATCAAACTGTCGCCGGGATTTGCCCCGCGGTTAAACCATACTTTATCAGGAGAAATTGTGCCCGTAACCGATAGCCCGTATTTGATTTCGTTATCTTCAACGCTATGCCCGCCGACAAGCAATACACCGGCTTCGCGCATCTTATCCATACCGCCGCGAAGAACTTCCCGTAAAACTGCCATATCCATTGTTTTGACAGGAAAACAAACAATGTTCATCGCTGTGATGGGATTGCCGCCCATCGCGTAAACGTCATTGAGGGCGTTGGTTGCGGCGATCTGGCCGAAGGTGTAAGGATCATCAACTGTCGGGGTGAAAAAATCGAGTGTCTGCACCAAAGCGAGATCATCGGAAATTTTATAAACCCCCGCGTCTTCCGCGTGTTCAAATCCCGTCAACAAATTTGGATCCTTGATCAGCGGTAAATCGCGCAATGCTAGAGCCAGGTCCTCCGGACCGATCTTACAGGCTCAACCGGCGCTTTGTACTGTTTCTGTTAAACGAATAATCTTTTTTTCTTCCATTTTCCTTTTCCTGAAATTAAAGTTAATTGCTTTTCCAATTTTCAATCCTATTTTTAGCATAGAAGGCGCCATTTTCCAACTTTAATTAGTGAGTCCCAAATTTCATAAGCGTAGCGGAATTGGCAAGTCGAATGAATAAAACTCAAATATTACAAACGTAGTATTCATAAACAGGATTTCCTGTGCCAGGATTAAAATTTAAATAACTTCGTCTTAATGGTGTTGTCATAACATTTGTAGCAAACCCAGTCGCATATGCTGCGTCCATAATATCATTGATACTAAGCTCCCACTCATAACCAAGGGCGGCCATGCAAGCTTTCTGTGCAACGCCGCTAACGCCGCCGCTAATCAGAGTATCAAGTTTCGCGTTTCCATAATCATTGCTTAAATCAGTTATTGAACTTCCAACAGCTTCAGTTACTCCGCCAACACCTGCGCTTATAATTGAAGAGGATTGTCTTTTCCTTCTGCAAGGTTTCTCCATCTATAAGGTAAACATCATGAACCGAATGCAACAATTACATCACTGACTAATCCGCAGACGTATTTTGACATTAATTCTTTGCAGACAGCGCTTGTGTATTGATTCAATTGACCAGCATACTCCGGGAAAGTGCTGATCACATCTGCAAAGAAATCATAGAGAGAAACTTGATTATTTGCTATAATGTGCTACAATTGTTGCAGGAGGTATAATATGAGTGTGGCAATACGAATTGACGATGAATTATATAAAGAAGCAAAAAAGAGTGCCGAGGCGGAGTTCCGCACAGTGCCCTTGCAAGTAATTTATTGGGCCAAGATAGGAAGAGCTGCTCTTGATAACCCGGATCTTCCTATTGAGTTCATACGGGACATACTGGCAGCAAAAAAACAAGGTGACTATGCGCCCTTCGAATTTGGTGCGGAATGAACATAGTTCAGACGCGATACTTTGGAAAGAGCTACAAAAAGCTTCATGTAAACGAGATCAAACCGGTAAATGATGCGATTCGGTACATACTATCCGATCCGCAATGCGGAGAAGAAAAAAAAGGCGATCTTGCGGGAGTATTGGTATACAAATTCCGAGTACAGGATCAGCAATTTCTTCTGGCATACGAGTACGACAAAGAAAATTTATTCTTACTTGCCCTCGGGGTACACGAAAATTTTTATCGGGATTTGAAAAAGGCACGTTCATAAATCACCTGCCTGCCGATTGAATCAGCAATACTTGGCCTGCTGGTTCAATCATTCTGATTGAACCATTAAGTTATAAGCTTGCTATAAAAGTCAAACATTCGGGTTCAATCTACAAGAGTGAACCAGCATAAAATCGCGACTATTCCTTATGCTTCTGATGTAGTCCTTTTTCCCATTGATTTATTTGTGCAAATAAGTTTAAAGAAAATACATTCAAAAAAAGGATTATAAAGATGTCCATCCGCTATTACAGCACCAATCGTCATTTGAATAATGTCGCGGGAATTATTCCCTTTGCCGCCAGCGTTTCGTTCAAAGAAGCCCTGCTTATGGGTCAGGCTCCGGACGAAGGCCTGTTTGTTCCGGATTCCATTCCGCAGCTGTCAATGAATGATATAATGAAACTACGCGACAAACCTTACTGGCAAACAGCGATGCTTGTCGCACAGGCGTTTCTATCCGATGATTTTTCCAAAGAAGTTCTCGAGGCGGTGGTGAAAGATGCTTACAATTTCCCTGTGCCTTTGGAGGCTGTTTATCCGCGGGCTTTTGTTATGCGTTTGGATCAGGGTCCAACCGCGTCATTTAAGGATTTTGCCGCCAGGATGATGGCAAGGCTAATGAGCCATTGCCGCGCCAAAGGGGAGAGAATCAATATTTTGGTGGCGACTTCCGGCGATACCGGCAGCGCCGTGGGCGAGGCGTATAAAGGAGTTGCGGGAATTGATGTGACTATTTTGTATCCGGCGGCGGAAGTGAGCCTCATGCAGAAAAAGCAGCTCGATACCATCGGCGGCAATGTGCAGGCTCTTTGTGTCGAAGGGAAATTTGACGATTGCCAGAATCTGGTGAAAATTGCTTTTTCCGATCCGGAGCTTGCCGGGTTTAATTTATCCTCGGCCAATTCGATCAACTTTGGCCGGATTCTGCCGCAAATTGTCTATTATATTTATGCCTATGCCGAGCTTGCCGGAGCAGGCGAAGAAGTTTTTTTTTCTGTTCCCTCTGGTAATTTTGGCGATGCCCTCGGTTGTGAATACGCGCGCCGTATGGGACTGCCTGTGGCAAAGCTTGTTATGCCAACCAATGATAATGACGAATTCCCTGTCTTTATGGCAACCGGCAAGTACAACAAAGTTTCACCATCGCGAGCATGCATTTCCAATGCGATGAATGTCGGCCATCCAAGCAATCTGGCGCGGTTCTTTGAACTTTACGGTGGCACTGTTGATCGTGTAGGAATTGTGCATCGCTATCCCGACATTGAAGAGATGCGACGCCATATATATTCTGTAACAGTTTCGGATAAGCAAACCCGCGAAACCATCAAAAGCGTTTATGATCGCTACCATATTATTTTGGAACAGCATGGAGCTGTAGGTTGGGCAGGACTTGAGGATTATTTGAAAAAAACCGGTGATGAAAACCTGGCAATTTCCCTGGAAACCGCTCATCCGGCAAAATTCCCCGAAGAAATTAAGCAATTACTGGGAATAACACCAGAGATGCCGGACAGCATGAAAGGTCTGGCCAAACGAGAAGGCAGTGCTATTTATATATCCAATGATTACAATGCCTTTAAAGACTATCTGCAAAAGAATTTAAAGATCAAAGAATAGATATTTTCTCCGCGCATATTTTTTTTCACAGAACGCTTGACTTTCAAAAATGGTGTGGTATAGAACGATCGTTCTATAAATTCATTAATGGAATAATTATATGGCCGCAAGCGAAAAGATAATCAAGCTATTGGCAACCGGTTTTGGTTCGGGGTTGTCACCATTCGCTCCCGGAACAATGGGCACATTGGTTGGCATTCCTGTTTGTCTTGTTTGCCTGCCACTTACCTGGCCTGCGCGATTTGTCTTTGTCATTGTTTTATCAGCGCTGGCCATTTATATTTCCGGGCGCGCGGAAACATTTTATTCGAAGAAAGATGATCAGCGGATAGTCATTGATGAAATCGTTGGTTTTCAAGTAGCTCTGCTGCCGGTGGCGATAACCGGTCTAAATATTTGTGCTGCCTTTGTTCTTTTCCGGCTATTTGATATCTGGAAGCCTTTTCCTGTCAGCCGCCTGCAAGATCTTCCAGGTGGCTGGGGTGTGGTCATGGATGATGTCGGTGCGGGAATTTATGCCGGTGTCATTATGTTTGCTTTAAATCATGCGGGGGTTATATGAAAATAAGCATCTTAACAATCGGCAATGAATTAATGAGCGGACGCATCGCCGATACCAATTCTTCGTTTATCGCGCGTGAAATCAATTTGCAGGGCTGGCAGGTGGAAGCCATGATGTCCGTAGGTGATAACTTTGATTCCATAAAGAATCGGCTGAATTATCTTTTGGAGCTGACTGATGTTGTAATATGCACAGGCGGCCTTGGCCCCACAGCCGATGATATTACCACAGCCGCAATCGCGCAGGCTTTTGGTCTTCCATTATACACAGACGAAAAGGTTTTAAATTTCATCAAAGAAATATTCACCAAATACAATTTGCGCTGGGTGGAAAATAACGCCAAGCAGGCTATGTTCCCGCAGGGCGCGGAAATCATTGCCAACACAGTAGGCACCGCCGCAGGCTTTGCCCTGCAGGTAAAAGAAAAATTAATCTTTGTCATTCCCGGAGTGCCTTTTGAAACTCAGAAGATGATGCCAGATGGGGTTATCCCGATTTTACGCAGATATTTTCCCGAGCCGGATCAATATTCTGCCAAACAGACCATCAAAACATTCGGGCTTTCCGAGGCGGCGGTGGATGAAAAACTTAAAGATATTGATTTCGCCGCAATGGGAGTGAGTGTCGGCTTTTACCCCGTATTTCCCGAGAATCATGTGGTTTTAATTTCGCGCCACAAAACGCAGGAAGGTGCTCAAAGTAATCTGCAAAAGGCACAGGATGGAGTAACAGCACGTCTGCAAGACTCCATTTTTTCTTACGGAGAGAGCACACTGGAAGAAGTAGTTGCCGGTCTTTTAGCAGAGAAAAAACTGACCATTGCAGTTGCCGAATCCTGTACCGGCGGACTGATTACGAATCGTCTCACTGATGTCTCCGGCAGTTCGGATTATCTGGAGCGGGGTCTGGTGACATACAGCAACGCGGCTAAAATCAGTATGCTTGGTGTTGATGATAAAATTATTGAAAAGCACGGAGCTGTGAGCGAAGAAACGGCGCGGCTCATGGCCGAAGGTGTGAGGAAGCTTTCCTTCACCGATCTGGGACTTTCCTCCACGGGCATTGCCGGTCCTACTGGCGGCAGCAAAGAAAAACCTGTCGGCACTGTTTATCTGGCGCTGGCTGATTCTCAACAAACCATTTGCCGCCACTACAATTTTCGCTGGGATCGCCGAAGAAACAAGCATGTCTTTGCGGAAGCAGCGCTAATCATGTTAAAAAACTTCTTGCAGGGAAAAGGTTAGTTCATGACTGATTCCGAAAAAAATATCCGCGCTTTTTTAGCAATTGAACCGCCGGAAGATATTTTACAGGCACTGTCGAACCTGCAGGAAAAATTGAAGCGGGAGATCAGTGGCCGGATTAGCTGGACAAAGCCGCAGGGGCAACATCTGACCTTGAAATTTTTCGGCGATATTTCAATGGAGAATGTAACAAATATTCGATCTGCTGTGCAAAGCAGGACGGTTTTGGCACCATCACTTAATTTGAAAATTGAAAAAACAGGTTTTTTCCCGAATGAGCGTAAGCCGCGAGTTCTTTGGTGCGGGATTGCAGGCGATGGAGAAAAACTCTCGGCCCTCCAGAAACAACTGGATAGTGATTTTGAAGGCATCGGTTTTCCCAAGGAAGATCGACCCTTTCGGGCGCATCTGACTTTAGGCCGGATCAAGGACTCGCAGGTTTTAACCGGAATCAGCGAGGCTTTGGTCAAGCACAATGTTTTTGCCACAGGCGTTTTTGAATGCAAGGAATTGATTTTGTTCCAAAGCAAACTCTTGCCACAAGGCGCGGTTTATAGAAAACTAGCAGTGTTTACATTGAAAGGATAAAACCAAGTTGCTTTCAAAAAATAAACTATGAATTTTTGAAAGCTTACTTGGTATTATGCCCGGTAAATCAACCCTTTAATGTTTGAAATCAATTAGGTATAAAAAGTGAAAAAAGGCACAAAAAGTAGTAGTGAAAAAATAACGGAGTTAGGGAGGTTGGGTATGTGTGCAGATTTAGACAGATCAAAAGCTGTGGAATTAGCGATTACGCAGATTGAAAGACAGTTTGGCAAGGGCTCGATTATGAAATTGGGCAGTTCAGAGCGGGTTGCCGATGTTCCGGCAATTTCCACCGGATCACTCAGTCTCGATATAGCGCTGGGGACTTTTGGCGTTCCGCGAGGCAGAGTAATTGAAATCTATGGGCCGGAATCAGGCGGCAAGACCACACTGGCGCTGCATATTGTCGCCGAAGCGCAAAAGAAAGATGGAATTGCGGCTTATATTGACGCCGAACACGCCCTCGATGTAACCTATGCCAAGAGAATCGGTGTTAATACTGACGATCTGCTCATCTCCCAGCCGGATACAGGTGAGCAGGCGTTGGAGATTGCCGAAACACTTGTTCGTAGCGGCGCTCTCGATGTACTGGTAGTAGATTCTGTGGCAGCACTCGTTCCCAAGGCTGAACTGGAAGGCGAAATGGGGGATGCGCAAATGGGTTTGCAGGCAAGGCTTATGTCGCAGGCATTGCGCAAGCTGACTGGCAGCATCAGCAAATCTAAAACGACGGTAATTTTTATCAATCAGTTACGCATGAAAATCGGCGTATTCTTCGGCAATCCGGAAACGACCACCGGTGGTAATGCCTTGAAATTTTATTCTTCGCAGCGGCTCGACATTCGCAAAATGACTTCCATCAAGAACGGCCAGGAAGTGATCGGTTTTAGAACCAAGGTTAAAGTTGTGAAAAACAAACTGGCCCCGCCTTTTAGAGAAGCGGAATTTGATATCATCTTCGGAGAAGGTATCTCGCGTGAAGGTGATGTGCTAGATCTGGCGGCGGAAAGCGGAATTATTGAAAAAAGCGGCGCCTGGTATTCTTACAAGGGCGACAGAATAGGACAAGGCCGTGATAATTCGCGCATTTTCTTAAAAGAAAATCCGAATATTATGACGGTAGTGGAAAATGAAGTACGCGCCAAGTTAGGTATCGTACCCAAAGAGCAGGAAGAGGATAAGTGAAGGTTTTAGATCTGGCGGCAGCAAAGCAAAAGGCTTTTCTTCTTTTGTCTCTGCGGCCACACTCGGAAAAAGAGCTGGAAAAGAAACTGCGGGAAAAAGATTTTCCCGCAGTTGTCATTAAAGAAGCGCTGGAAAAACTCCACGATTTGAAGTATCTAAATGACGCGTCTTTTGCCAACGGTTGGGCGCGTAATCTGGCAGTGAACAAACTATGGGGTAATCGTAAAATAATTACCAGTTTGCGGGAAAAGGGCGTTGTAGCGCAGTTTATTGATGATGCTATCGCCGCGGCCCGGCTCGAAATTTCTGAAGAAGAGGCTATCGCGGCTTTAGTGCGAAAAAAGGCAGCTAAAAAGAAGTCGGTTGTTTTTGATATAAAAGAAAAACAGAGAATTTTTCAGAACCTGATGGGAAGGGGGTTCCCACCGGGTTTGATTTTAAATAAACTGGGGAAGGCAGGAGAGGAAGAAATTGATGCTTAAGACAGGCAACGAAATACGGGAGAGCTTTTTAAAATTCTTCGAGGAGAAAGGGCATACAAGGGTAGTCAGTTCATCTCTGATTCCGAAAGATGATCCCACGCTGCTTTTTACCAACGCGGGTATGGTCCAATTCAAAAACGCGTTTTTAGGCCTGGAAAATCGTGGTTATACGAAGGCTGTTACCTCACAGAAATGTGTCCGCGCCGGCGGCAAACACAACGATCTGGAAAATGTCGGTGTCACCTCGCGCCATCATACCTTTTTTGAAATGCTCGGCAATTTTTCTTTTGGCGATTATTTCAAAGAAGAAGCCATTGCCTGGGCCTGGGAATACTTAATTGATGTGGTCAAACTGCCCAAGGAGAAACTTTGGGTGACAATTTACACGGATGACGATGAGACATATTCCATCTGGTATAAAAAAATGAAAGTGCCCAAAGATCGCATTGTCCGTCTGGGTGAGAAAAGTAATTTCTGGATGATGGGTGAGACCGGACCATGCGGCCCCTGCTCTGAAATCATTTACGATCAGGGGGAAGGCACCGGCTGCGGCCTTGCTACATGCGATTTGGATTGTGGCTGCGATCGTTATCTGGAAATATGGAATAATGTTTTCACTCAGTTTGACCGCGACGAAAATGGTAAATTAAATCCATTGCCCAAGCCAAACATCGATACCGGCATGGGGTTAGAGCGCCTTACCGCCGTCATTCAGGGCGTAAAGAGCAATTACGATACAGATTTTTTCCTACCGATTATCCACTTTGTAGAAAAAACATCCGGCAAAACTTATGGCAAAAACGCGGACAATGATGTCTCCATCCGCGTGATTGCCGATCACAGCCGTGCTGTAACATTTTTGATTGGCGATGGCATTATGCCAAGCAATGAAGGCCGCGGCTATGTGCTGCGACGCATCTTAAGGCGGGCCGCACGTCACGGGAAAATGCTGGGTATCAACAAACCGTTTTTGCATGAAAGCGCGCGAGTCGTCATAAATATGATGAAAGGCGTCTACCCCGATCTGGTGGAAAAGGCTTCCTACATCACCAAAGTAATTCTCAATGAGGAACAGCGCTTCATGGAAACGCTTGACGCGGGGCTTCGTATTTTGCAGGACGAAACATCACGCCTGAAAAAGGAGGGTAAATCTATTCTTCCCGGTGCGCTGATCTTTAAGCTCCATGATACCTTTGGTTTCCCCACCGACTTGACTGCGGACATTGTTAAGCCTGACGGCTTTACGCTGGATAATGAGGGATTTGAAGTCGAAATGCAGCAGCAGCGGGAAAGAGCGCGCGGCGCGTGGAAGGGCAGCGGCGAGGAGGCAGTGGCCGATTGTTACCTCAAAGCTTCGAGCTCCGGTATAGAAACCGATTTTTGCGGCTACGAAGATTTTGTCAAGTCGGAATCCAGGATTAAGGCAATTTTTGTCGAGGGCAAACCAGCGGATATGGCGCGCGAAGGACAGTCAGCGGAGATCGTTTTGGATACCACGCCATTTTATGGAGAGTCGGGCGGACAGGCAGGAGACACAGGCTATCTGGAAGGAGCCGGTTTTAATTTTAGAGTTTTAGATACCAAAAAGCCACTGGATAAATTCTTTGTTCATAAGGGAATTGTGCAGAAAGGGGAAATACAAATCGGTGATACTGCTCGCTTGATCGTGGATGAGGAAAGACGAAAGGCAATTGCCGCCAATCATTCCGGAACGCATATTTTGCAGGCGGCACTCAAAGCCGTGCTTGGCGATCACATTAAGCAATCAGGTTCTCAGGTGACCGCCGATCGGCTGCGTTTTGACTTCAGCCATTTTTCCAAAATCAGCGATGATCAAATGCAGCGCGTGGAAGAAATTGCAAACGTAATTATTCGCCGAAATCTGGAAGTGCAGACCGAAGTTTGCGCGCTCGAAGAAGCGCTCAAAACCGGTGCAACAGCCGTGTTTGATGAAAAATACGGCGCGACTGTACGCATCGTAAAGATGGGCGAAATGAGCATGGAGCTTTGCGGCGGCACCCATGCGCAGCGCACAGGCGATATTGGCTTGCTCAAAGTTATTCATGAATCAGCCATTGCCGCAGGCGTCCGCAGAATTGAAGCTGTTACCGGCAAAGAAGCGCTTATGTATATGCAAAAGGCTGAAGAGGAACTTCGAAAAGCTGCCAGCCTGTTTAAGGTAAGTCCGCTGGAGCTTGCCGACAGAACTGAAAAATTGCTCAAGCACACAAAAGAACTGGAAAGAGAAATTGAAGCCCTTAAAGGAAAACTTGCTGCCAAAGATTCCGGCAATCTTCTCAGCCAGGTACGCGAAATCGCCGGAGTGAAAGTGCTGGCAGTGGAAGTAAGCATTTCTGATGTCAAGACGCTACGCGATTTTGGCGATAAGCTGCGCGATAAAATAGAATCCGGCATTATTCTTCTTGGGAGCAAAGCAGGAGAAAAAGCGCTGCTGTTGTGTCTGGTAACCAAAGATTTAACCGGAAAATATTCCGCCGGCAACATTATCAAGGAGCTGGCACCGCTTGTCGGCGGTAGTGGCGGCGGCAGACCGGATATGGCTCAGGCCGGCGGCACCCAACCTGAAAACTTAGATAAGATTTTTCCTGTTTTGGAAAAATTACTGACAAAGTAGCGTAAATATGGATAGCCTGCGCATTGATTCAATGACCGATCAAAATATTAATTCAAGCAATCAGAATAATGTTGTTTTTTCTGTGCGGGATCTCGCCAAAATTTATAAAATGGGCGAGGTTGAGGTTCATGCCTTGCGGGGCGCTAATCTGGAATTGTTTTCCAAAGAGCTAATCATCCTTTTGGGGCCTTCCGGCAGCGGAAAATCAACCTTGTTAAATATCCTGGGCGGACTCGATACCGCCACCAGTGGTTTTGTCTCTTACCGGGGCAGAGATCTGACCAAGGCAACGGAAGCGGAACTGACCGAATATCGACGCTTCCATGTCGGGTTTGTTTTTCAGTTTTACAATCTTATTCCCAGCCTGACCGCGCTGGAAAATGTTGCCGTTGTAACGGAAATTGCCAAAAATCCCATGAAGCCTGAAGATGCTCTAGCGCTGGTCGGTTTGACCGAAAGGCTGGATCACTTTCCGGCGCAGTTATCCGGCGGCGAGCAGCAGCGCGTGGCCATCGCCCGTGCCATCTCCAAAAACCCTGAAGTTATGCTTTGCGATGAACCCACAGGCGCGCTTGATTCCCAGACGGGAGTCGTAGTCCTCGAGGCGCTGGAACGGGTCAATCGCGAGTTGGGCACAGCTACTGCAATTATTACCCATAATGTGGACATTGCCGCTATGGCCGATCGTGTCATACATCTCAGCAACGGAAGAATTGCCGAAGTGACGGCAAACAAAGTTAGAAAATCACCGCACGACATACAATGGTGAGCAGATGAAAGCACTGCACAGGAAAGTCTGGCGGGACCTGTGGCGCATGAAAGGGCAGGTATTTGCCATAACACTGGTGGTTATAAGCGGTGTGGCGACTTTTATCATGTTCATCACTACCATGCATTCTCTTGATCGCACTCGAAATACATTCTATAGCGATTACAATTTTTCTGATGTCTTTGTTAATTTGAAACGCGCGCCGGAAAGCCTGAAAGAGAAAATTAAAGAGGTGCCGGGCGTAAACCAGGTGGAAACCCGTGTAACCGCTTATGTCAAACTGGATATTACTGGCTTTCCCGAGCCGGTTACAGGCCTCATAGTCTCTGTTCCCGATGACGGGC